>Ga0187866_1000590_pt1 | contig 40649 bp, 39 predicted proteins | sample June2016WEW_11_1_3_FD_133013 | JGI IMG/M metagenome (GOLD analysis project Ga0187866, IMG submission 133013) | Peatland microbial communities from SPRUCE experiment site at the Marcell Experimental Forest, Minnesota, USA - June2016WEW_11_150 | ecosystem: Environmental > Terrestrial > Soil >...
CCGGCCGCAAGCGTCATCATGATTTCCGGGCACGCGTCGATCGAAGCAGCAGTGCGCGCCACAAAGCTGGGCGCCTTCGACTTCATCGAGAAGCCCCTGTCGCTCGAAAAAACTCTCCTCGTGGTAAAGAATGCGTTGCATCAGCGTTCGCTCGAAGAAGAAAACCGGCTGTTGCGCGAGCAGATCGGCCAAAAGTACGTCATGATCGGCGACTCCGTGCCCATGCAGGCGTTACGCCAGCAGATTGAGTTCGCCGCTCCCACAAACGGCCGCGTATTGATTTGTGGTGAGAACGGGACGGGCAAGGAACTGGTAGCTCACCTCTTACACTTGCACAGCGCGCGTCGGGACCAACCCTTCGTCGAGATGAACTGTGCCGCCATTCCGGAAGAGCTCATTGAAAGCGAGCTGTTCGGCCATGTGAAAGGATCCTTCACCGGCGCCACGGACGACAAGGAGGGAAAGTTTGCTCAGGCGGACGGCGGCACGCTGTTTCTCGACGAAGTAGGCGACATGAGCTCGAAAACCCAGGCCAAGGTTTTGCGCGTCCTCGAAGAGCAACGCTTCACGCCCGTGGGCAGCAATGCCTCGATGCGCGTCGACGTGCGCGTCCTCGCTTCCACGAACAAGGACCTCGAAAAAGAGATCGATCTCGGCAATTTCCGCGAAGATCTTTACTACCGCCTGAACGTAATTCCCTTTCAGCTCCCTCCGCTGCGCGAGCGGAGAGAGGACATCGCGGAGCTGGCCTGCTACTTTCTGGAGGATTTCGCCAGAAAATACGCGCGCAAGGCTCCCTCCTTCACGCGCAAGGCGCAGGAGATTCTGGATAGCTACTCCTGGCCGGGCAACGTGCGAGAGCTGCGCAACATCATGGAGCGATTCATTATCATGACGCCCCAGCAGCGCCTGGACGTCTTTGACCTGCCAGAAGCAATCCTGCGGCGCACGATTCCGGCCATACCGGAACCGAGCGGGGATTCGTCGCTCCAGGACGCTCGCGAAAAGTTCGAGCGTGCGTTCATATTGCAAAAGCTTATGGAGCACAAGGGAAACGTAAGCCGCACGGCGCAGGTGCTGCAAATGGAACGCAGCAACCTCTATCGCAAGATGAGACAGTTGGACATTCCATATTCGGGACGGGAGAACGGTGAACCCGATTAGCAACCGCAATGCGGCATGCGTGCCGCCACTATAATTGCTCCCGGCGCGGCAGTGCGGTAATGTGAATAGGAAGCGCGTTCGCGGTCCCTTCCAGCGGCGCATCAAACTTATGCTCAGGAGATTTGGGGGAAACATGGCGCAAAACAAAATCCCTGCGACTGTCCGGATGATGATCTGGGGCGCGATCCTGCTGCTTGCAGTTCCTCTGTCGGCCCAGGATAAACAGCCCCCGCAAATTCAGACGCACGATAGTACGCTCAGACGCGTTCTTTTCAGCGATTACACGACTCCGACCGTGCGACTCATCCAAGTGCGCGGGGAAAGCCTGCTTGCTTCCATGATCCAGAATGGGAAGCTCGAGATCAGCGACGAAGACGCGGTCCGCCTAGCGCTCGCCAACAATGTAGACATCAATGTGCAGCGCTATGTTCCTTATTCCGCATTGTGGGGCGTCGAAGCCGGCCGTGCCGTGCTGGATCCGACCGTGACTTTCAGTCCCGGCATCAATCGCGTGGTGACCCCGGCAAGTAGTGCTTTGCAGGGTGGTTCCTCCGTGCTCAGCCTGTCCAACCTCTACAGCATGGACGTGCACAAGCCTTTCGTGCAGGGGCTGGACCTTGATTTCACCGTCAGTGCGACGCGGGCGCGAACGAACAATTACTTCTCCAGTCTCAACCCGTCGATCACCACACAATGGACCATCGGCGCTACCCAGCACCTTCTCCAGGGTTTCGGCAACATCGCTCGAGGGCACTTCCTTCAGGTCGCCCGCAATAACTACAACATGTCCCTGGAAGCTTTTTCAAGCAGCGTGATCACCATCGTGACCAGCGTGCTCAACACATACTGGAACCTGGTCTTCAACGATGAGGACATAAAGCTCAAGGAGGCATCCCTCAAGCTCGCGCAGATTACACTCGACCAGACTCAGATTCAGGAGCAGGTGGGGACGATGGCTCCCCTGGATGTCCTGCAGGCTCAGGCACAGGTGGCGAGCGTCAATCAGGAGTTGATCGTGTCCCGATTCAACCGCAAGATTACGGAAGACCAGCTCATGAAACTGATCTCCCCGCATTCGGACACGGCCCCGGTCGCGGCCGCTATCGTGCCGGCAAGCAAGCCGCTGCCCCCATCCACGCCGGCAAACGATGTGACGGCGGCGATCCAGCGCGCGCTCGAGATCAGGCCCGAAGTCAAGAACCAGCTGCTGAACCAGGCCAACAACAAGATCCAGTCGGACTATATGCGAAACCAGCTCCGGCCAATCCTGGATTTCACAGCGAGTTACTCACAAAACGGGCTCGGCGGCGACGTGATTCTGCGCGATTACTCGCAAGGCATTTTCAATGCGCCCCTCATTGGAATCCAGAACGGCGGCCTGCTGGACTCACTCAGTTCCCTGTTCGGCGGCAGCAACATCGGCTACGCCTTCGGATTCAACCTGAAGATCCCGATCGGAAACGATCAGGCGCGTGCCAATCACGCCCAGGCGCAGATTGCCTACCTGCAAGGGGAGGAATCCTTGCGATCCCTGCGCCAGCAGATCGCCTTGCAAGTGCGCCAGGCCTTCGACACCGTGGAGATGAACCGCAACAGCGTCGCCGCCGCGCAGGTCGCCGTGGATTACCAGCAGAAGCGGCTGCAGGGAGAGCAGGACAAGTATGAGCTGGGAGCAAGCACCACTTTTCTGGTGCTGCAGGCGCAGCGCGACCTGGAAAACTCCCAGAACGTGTTGCTGCAAGCGAAGATCGCCTGGATCCAGAGCCGCATCGCTCTCGATCAAGCGGTAGGAGACACCTTGTCCACCCATAGCATCGCCCTCGATGACGCGCTGAACCTGCCGAAGAAGTAAATACGAGTTTAGAATAGCCAAGGAGGTATCGCAGCGTGCCCGGAAAGGTAACCAAATCTGATGCTAAATGGAAAAAACTGCTGACCGAGGAGCAGTACGAAGTCACGCGCCGCAAGAAAACCGAGAGGCCGTTCACCGGGGCCTACTGGGACAATTTCGACAATGGAATTTACAAATGTGTCGCGTGCGGCGCCGTTCTGTTCGCCTCCGATGCCAAATTTGATGCGGGCTGCGGCTGGCCCAGCTATACGGCGCCGGCGGATGCCGAAAACGTGATGACGGCCCCGGACGACAGCCACTTCATGCATCGCGTGGAGGTGTTGTGCCGTCAATGCGATAGTCATCTCGGCCACGTGTTCGAGGACGGACCGGAGCCGACCGGGCTGCGCTATTGCATCAATTCCGCCTCGCTCAAGTTCGAGCCGGACAAGCCGGGCGGCGAGTGACGCGTCACTCTTGGAGCTTGGTTTTGTCTTGATTCCACGGGCACCAGATCTTTCTTGCTGTAGCTAGTTTCGTTCGCGAAACTCTCTGGTTACGTCGAAAATCCGAGTGAGCGGCTTGGACCTGGATTTGGACCTCGACGTGGACCTGGATGATCTTGTCCGAGGTGACTTTCCAGTTATAACATTTACAAGGTCGCCCTTTATTTGTGTTTGTCCAAGTCCACGTCCAGGTCGAAGCCCACGTTCAGGACGGAGGACTAAGGAGCTTCGCGAATGAAACCGGATGTGACCATCATCGGCGGCGGGTTGGCGGGAACGGAGGCGGCCTGGCAGGTTGCCCGCACAGGTCTGCGCGTCCGCTTGTACGAAATGCGCCCCGCGGTATTGACGCCTGCCCATCGATCCGGAGATTTCGCAGAACTTGTTTGCAGCAACTCGCTGAAATCCAACCTTCCTGGAACCGCGCCCTTCCTGCTCAAGCAAGAGTTGCGGCGGCTGGGCAGCTTGCTGATGAGCATTGCGGACGAAGTTTGCGTACCGGCCGGCCACGCGCTCGCAGTGGACCGCGAGCTGTTCTCCAAACGTGTCACGGAGGAGATTCTCGGCGAAGCCCGCATCCAGATCGCGCGCGAAGAAGTCACGTCTCTTCCACAGGAGGGCGTCACGATCGTGGCGACGGGCCCGCTGACCTCCGCCGCCCTCTCCGGAGCGATCGCTTCCTTCGCCGGGCGTGAACATCTTTATTTCTACGATGCCATCTCCCCGATCGTCGATGCCGCTACCATTGATGAATCCAGGGTTTTTTCCGCCTCGCGATACGGCAAGGGCGGGGAGGATTACATCAATGCGCCGATGACACAAGCGGAGTATCGCTGCTTTTATGAAGCTCTGATCGGCGCCGAATCCGTTCCTGTGCGTGAATTTGAGAAGGCCATGTATTTCGAGGGTTGTTTGCCGATCGAGGAACTGGCGCGCCGCGGAATCGACACGCTGCGCTTCGGGCCCATGAAGCCGGTGGGCTTGATCGATCCGCGCACCCATCGCCGCCCGTATGCGGTGGTTCAGCTGCGTCAGGAAAACCTGATGGCGGACAGCTACAATCTGGTGGGATTCCAGAATCACTTGCGATTTCCGGAACAGAAACGCATCTTCCGTCTCATTCCCGGGCTCGAAAACGCGGAGTTCCTCCGGTTCGGGCAGATTCATCGAAACACATATCTATCGGCGCCCGCTCTGCTCCTTGCCACCCTCCAGGCGCGCAGGCGCACGGATCTGTTTTTCGCGGGACAAATCTGCGGCGTGGAAGGGTATGTCGAGTCCATCGCAACCGGTTTAATCGCCGGCATCAATGCGGCGCGGCTCGTGCAGGGCAAGGAACCGTCGGTGGCCCCGCGTGCCACCGCCTGCGGCAGCCTCCTCCATTACATCAGCTGCGCCGCTCCGGAGCACTTTCAGCCCGCCAACATAAGCTTTGGGCTGTTGGCGGAAGCGACGGAGGAGACCAGGAATATTCGTGACCGCAAGATGCGCCACCAGATCCAGGTTTCCGGAGCACTCGAGGAGATGGAGCGCTGGATACAGTCCCTGATGGAAACAATTCTGACCCGGGACGATAGCTAGAAATGGCACTGACGCTGGCTGGATGGATCGAACAGTACATGGCGCATCTTCGCTACCAGCGGGATGCCTCTCCTCACACCCTGCGCAATTACGCTTCCGACCTCTATCAGTTCCATCATTACCTGACACACACGGCCGAGGGAGAACCGCGCCTCGAGCCCGAGCTGGCGCAGATCGACAACCTGACGATTCGCGAGTTTCTGGGAGTGCTCTATCGGCGGCAGAATCGCAAGTCTTCGGTCGCTCGCAAGCTGGCGGCGCTACGCTCGTTCCTGAAGTATCTTGCGGGCCAGGGCGCGATCCCGTCGAATCCGGCCAAGAATGTTGCTTCTCCCAAGCAGGAGAAACGGCTCCCGGATCACCTGACGGCTGCTGCCGTGACCGAGCTGATCGAAGCTCACCATGCCGGTTCGATCCTGGGGATCCGCGATAGGGCGATTTTCGAGATGTTCTATGCGACGGGGATTCGTGTGAGTGAGCTTGTGGGCCTGAACCGTGACGACCTTGACCTCGACGGTGGATTGGTGCGCGTACTTGGGAAAGGGCGCAAGGAGCGCATCGTCCCGTTCGGGACAAAGGCTCTGGAGGCGCTCACCGCCTATCTCGACATGCGCCGGGAACCTGTTGCGAAACGCCGCCGATGGGGCATAAGCAAATCCGCTGCCGCGGGCGATGCCATCTTTCTTAACTGCCGCGGCGGGCGGTTAACCACGCGAGGAGTTGCGGTCATCCTCGACCGTCATGTGGTAAAGCTGGCACAGCGGCTGCGAGTGCACCCGCATACTTTGCGCCACACATTCGCCACGCACATGCTTGATGCCGGCGCGGACCTGCGTTCGATCCAGGAGCTTCTCGGCCACGAGAGCCTGTCCACGACGCAAAAGTACACCCACGTCACAACGGAGCAATTGGTCCGCATCTATCGTTCCTGCCACCCGCGCGCAAAAAAAACCTAACGCAGTAACAATTCCGCTCCGCCAGGAAGCGACACGTAGCAGTTAACTGTCGCGAAACAAGTTCTGCTTTGCCACGGAGTTTATGCGAGAGAGTCACTGGTCTGCTCCGCCCCTGCCGGGGCTCGGCCACCCGATATTGCTGCTCAGGTTCGCACAGGAACCAATTAACTTTCGATGGCGAGACTCCTAATGAGGGATGCGACGGACGCCAGATCGACCAAGTCGGTTTTCTTCGTAGCGCGATGGAAAAGCTCCACCTTGCCCTGTTTGATCTTCTCGCTGCCGATTACAATACGGTAAGGGATTCCGATCAGGTCGGCATCCTTGAATTTGACGCCCGGGCGCTCGCTCCGGTCGTCGAGGAGTACGTCAATGCCCGCGGCGTGCAGTTCATGGTACAGACTGTCAGCCGCGGCCTTCATGTCGTCTTTGTAGTTCACCGGAGTAAGGATCACCGCGAACGGCGCAATCGAGACCGGCCAGATGATTCCATTCTCATCGTGGAATAGCTCGATGGCCGAAGTCATGATGCGCTCAACGCCGATCCCATAACTTCCCATTACGATCGGCGTCTGCTTGCCGTCGGCGGTGAGCACCATCGCGCCCATGCTTTGGGAATACTTGGTGCCGAGTTTAAAGATGTGGCCGACCTCGGCCGCCTTGTAGACATCGAGCGGGCGTCCGCATTCGGAGCACGGCTCACCTTTTTCGACGGTGCGCAAATCCGCCCAGACGGGCTGGAAATGAACACCTGGAGTGACGCCCTGGAGATGATAGTCGTTCTTATTTGCTCCGCAGGTGAGATTCTGGCGCTCCTGCAATTCGAGATCGGCATAGACTGGCATGTTGGTCACACCGACCGGCCCCAGGCTGCCGGCGTCGGCGCCGAAAGCCTCACGGATCTCTTCGGGGTGAGCGGGACGCGCCTGCATGGTTGCCAGTGTGGCCATGACCTTCGACTCGTTCAACTGATGATCGCCGCGCAAGAGGAACAAATGAGGCCGATCGTCGATCATGTAAACCAGCGATTTGATCTGATGTGTCGGAGGCACCTGCAGGAAATCTGCAATTTCGGCGATCGTTTTCCGGCCGGGAGTGTGCACTTCATGCGGCGCGTCCGCGGCGGGTGCATCGGCGACCTTCGCGATCCTTGATACCGCGCGCTCCAGGTTCGCGGCGTAGCCGCAGTCACAGGAAACCACGGAATCCTCGCCCGCGTCCGTGCGCACCATGAACTCCTGCGACTGGCTGCCGCCCATGGCGCCCGAACTCGCTTCCACGACCACAAACTTCAACCCGCAACGGGTGAAAATGCGGCAATACACATCGTGGTGCAGGAGATAACTGCGGTCGAGCCCGGCCCAGTCCACATCGAAGGAATAGGAATCCTTCATAATGAACTGGCGCAACCGCAGCAGGCCGGACTTGGGACGCGCCTCGTCGCGAAACTTCGTTTGAATCTGGTACCAGATCTGCGGCAGATCTTTGTAGGAGCGGACTTCCTTACGCGCGATGTCCGTGAAAATCTCCTCGTGAGTCATGCCCAGGCAGAGATCCCGGTTGGCGCGATCCTTCAAGCGGAACATATTCTCGCCCATGTCATTCCAGCGGCCCGATTCCTGCCAGAGATCCGCCGGATGGAGCGCGGGCAGAAAAAACTCCTGGGCGCCGGCGGCGTTCAGTTCGTCGCGGATGATGTTCATGATTTTGAGCGCGGTGCGCTGCCCCAGCGGCAGGAACGAATAGATGCCGGCTGCAAGCTGGCGGACAAAGCCGCCACGAATCAGGAGTTGGTGCGAGGGAAACTCCGCATCTGCGGGGTTGTCTCGCAGCGTCGGAATGAAGGTTTTGGACCAGCGCATGTCATGCTCCTTGGGAAAATAATATCTGCATAGACGGTTAATTCTAGGGTACGCGCCCCTGCAGTCAAGCTCAATGTGGCAGTCACCAATTTCTATGGCTTCCGGCGCGCGTAAAGGTGCGGTAGACTGTTTTTCCTAGCTGCCCGCGATATGGGATGAGGGAATGGAGATGAAAACTCTTAATGAGATCGATCCTGCCGTCGCAAATGCGATCGCAGCCGAGACCCGGCGCCAGAATCAGACACTGGAACTCATTGCCTCCGAAAACTTCGTAAGTGAAGCGATCCTGGAAGCGGCGGGGTCGGTATTCACGAACAAGTACGCGGAAGGGTATCCCGGTAAACGCTACTACGGCGGCTGCGAGTTTGTCGACGAAGTGGAAACTCTGGTGCAGGAGAGGGCCAAAAAGCTGTTCGGCGCGGAGCACGTGAATGCACAGCCTCATTCCGGAACACAGGCCAATATCGCCGTGTATATGGCCATCTGCAAACCGGGCGACACGGTTCTTGGCATGAGCCTTTCCCACGGCGGGCACTTGACGCACGGGCACCCGCTTAATTATTCCGGCAAAATGTACCATTTCCATTCCTACGGCCTACGCGCCGATACCGAACTGCTTGATTATGACGAAATCGCCCGGCTCGCCGAGGAGCACAAGCCGCGGCTCATCGTATGCGGGGCCAGTGCCTACCCCCGCGTTTTGGATTACCGGCGCATCGCCGAAATCGCGCACGCCAATGGCGCATACTGTCTGGCCGACATCGCGCATGTCGCCGGTCCAGTGGCTGCGCGCTTGCTTCCCAGCCCCTTTCCGTACGCGGATTTTGTGACCACCTCCACTCACAAGACCTTGCGTGGACCGCGCGGTGGGCTCATCATGTGCCGCGAACAGTTTGCGAAAGAGCTGGACAAAGCGGTGTTTCCCGGCTCCCAGGGCGGTCCGCTGATGCATGTGATCGCCGCGAAGGCCGTCTGTCTCCACGAGGCGCTCCAACCAAGCTTCGTGCAATACCAGCGCCAGGTTCTCGCCAACGCCGCAAGGCTGGCCAAGAGCCTCATGGAGGGTGGTTTCCGGCTTGTTTCCGGCGGTACGGAGAACCATCTGATGCTGGTGGACCTCCGCATAAAGGGAATCACAGGCAAAGAGGCCGAACAGGCGCTCGAGAAAGCAAACATCACCGTCAACAAGAACGCCATTCCGTTCGAACAGAGTTCCTTGACGGTCACCAGCGGCATCCGCATAGGAACACCAGCGGTCACGACCCGCGGAATGAAGGAAGAAGAGATGGATGCCATCGGGCGCATGATCTGCCGCGTGCTCGGCGCGCCATCCAACGATTCGGTGCTGCGCATGGTGCGCGAGGAAGTTCTCGCGCTCACCGCAAGATATCCGCTCTATCCCGATCGAGTTTGCTGATAAAGTATTCGCTCACTGCCCGACTTCCGTGGTTGATTGACGGCGATGATTTCACCTGGCGAGCTGAGAAAAATCCTGGGACCCGAGGGCCAGATTGCGCGCGTGCACCCGAAATACGAATTCCGTCCCGGACAGATTCAAATGGCCCAGGCAGTCGCCGACGCCATCGAGAATCGTCATCACCTGTGCGTGGAAGCCGGCACCGGGACGGGGAAAACCCTCGCCTACCTTCTGCCCTGCATTTCAAGCAGCCAGCGCGTGATTATTTCCACCGGCACCAAAAACCTGCAGGAACAGATCTTCTTCAAGGACATTCCCTTTCTGGAGAAGGCGCTGGGACGAAAGTTCTCCGTCTGCTATGTCAAAGGACGCAGCAACTATCTCTGCCTGAAAAAACTGGCTGAGATTGACAATGGAGGTTATCTTTTCTCTCCCCGCGATCCCGAGCACCTGGAAACAATACGGGAATGGGCCAAGAGGACGGATACCGGTGACAGGGCGGAACTGAAGGATCTGCCCGACGACTTTGCTCTCTGGCGCCATCTGGATGCCCGCCGCGAAACCTGCACCGGCCAGAAGTGCAGCGACTTCGACGCCTGCTACGTCACCAGGGTACGGCAGCGGGCGCTGGAATCCGACATCGTCATCGTCAACCACCACCTGTTTTTCGCCGACCTGGCTTTGCGCCAGGGCGACTTTGGACAGGTTTTGCCCGATTATTCGGTCGTCATTTTCGATGAGGCGCATGAGCTTGAGGATATCGCAACGCAGTATTTCGGGATCATGGTCAGCAGCTTCCGGCTCGACGAGTTCGCACGCGATACCGTAAGCGCGCTGTCGGAATTAAGCGACCCCTCGACCTTTCTCCAGGATCAAATCGCCCGTCTCACAGTTGCCGCCGGGGAATTCTTTGGCGCATTCCGCGGCACGGAGGGCCGCTTTCCGTTGCGCGAGCTGGGTGCGGGAAGGCAAATGCGCCGCGGGCAGCAGCGGGGTGACGCACCCGAGGAACCTTACCGCCGCCTGCTGTCCCAGCTGTCGGTAATTCAATCATCGCTGGCGAAAATGCCGTCCCGAAGCGACACCCTCGATGCGCTTCAGCGGCGCTGCGGGGAGCTGCATGAGGAGCTGACCACGATCCTTGGCGCGGATTCCGCTGAGAGTGTCTACTGGTATGAAGTGCGCGGGCGCGGAGTTTTTCTGTGGGCGTCACCTATCCGGATTTCATCAGTCCTGGCGGATCGCCTTTTCGCACAAGTAGATACGGCGATATTGACGTCGGCAACACTGTCAACTGGCGGAAACTTCCAGTTCATCCGGTCCCGATTGGGGCTCGAAGAATGCGCCGAGCTGATTTTGGATTCTCACTTCGATTTCGCACGCCAGGCGATTCTGTACGTTCCCAAGGAGATTCCGGAGCCTCGCGAGGAAGGCTGGGCGGCGCGCGCCAGCGAGGAACTGGAGAAGATTCTGGAAGCCAGTCGGGGCCGCGCGTTCGTGCTGTTCACAAGCTACGCCCAGATGGAAATGATTCATCGTTCATTGCGCGACCGGATACCCTACCCGATGATCATGCAGGGAGAAAAAAGCAAGAGCGGGTTGCTGGATGAGTTTCGCAGAACCCCGAACGCGGTGCTTTTCGCCACAGCGAGCTTCTGGCAAGGCGTGGACGTGCAGGGGGAGCAGTTGAGCTGCGTGGTGATCGACAAGCTTCCATTTTCGGTCCCCAGCGACCCGGTGGTGGCTGCAAGAATTCGACATCTGAACGATGCTGGAGGGAATGCTTTTTACGAATATCAGATTCCCGAGGCCATCATCCTCTTGAAGCAGGGATTGGGAAGATTGATTCGCAGCCGTTCCGATCGCGGCATTCTCGCCTTGCTGGACAAGAGAATCCTGACGAAGAGTTATGGCAGGAACTTCCTCAGGAGCCTGCCTCCGGCGCCTTTGACTCATGACTTCTCGAAGATCCGGAACTTTCTTTCGGGTTCCTGACCGACCCGCGTGATCGTCGTCTGTTGACAGGGTATCCGAGCCGGTCATACAATGCTCCCGTAACCAATAGCGCAAAGTCCTTCATACGTAGGCTTCGCAAGGAGGTAATATGTGCAGCCCGTTTCGCAAGCTTGGCTTGTACTTTGTTCTTCTTCTGGCTTTCTCTCTCATCCTGCCATCCGTCGCTCTTGCCCAGAACCGTGGATTTGGCGGAAAAGTCGTAAACGACAAAGGTGAACCCGTCATCGGGGCTATTATAACGATTCGCGGGACCAATAGCGCGCGGCTCTATACGACAAAGACGGACAAGAAGGGTGACTGGGTATACATGAACCTGGCCATTGGCACTTACTTCATCGTGGTCCGGGCAGATGGATACGCTCCAGTGTACGATCAGAAAGATGCCGCGGTAGGGATGGCCACGGTTACCTTCAAACCGCTGGTTGCCGGAGATTCGAGCCTGAAGTTCCCGTTCGAGATGACCCCTGAGGAGCAGGAAAAGCTCAAGCAGGAGGAGGCCAAGGCAAAAGAGCAGGCGAAGATGTACGGCGAGATCAAGGCCAATTTTGAAGCCGGACGGGCGCTGGCCGACCAGGGAAAATTCACGGAAGCCATCGCCGAGTATCAGAAGGCCCTGGAAAAGGCTCCCAATGAACCTACGGTTCTCGCCAACCTTGCGGATGCTCAGTCAAAAGCCGGCCTCAATCAGGAATCTGCGGACAATTACAAGAAAGCCATTGACCTAAAACCGGATGACGCAGCTCTGTGGATCAACTATGGCACGGTGCTGAATAATCTGGGCAAAACGGCTGAGTCGAAGGAAGCGTTTCAAAAGGCTGCCACTCTCAATCCGGGCGCAAAGGGGCAGAGCCTCTACAATCTTGGTGTCACTCAGATGAACGCCGGACAGACCAAGGATGCGGCTGAAACTTTTCGCCAGGCAATCGCCGCAGATCCCAATTATGCCGAGGCGTACTTCAGGCTGGGGCAGTTACTGTTGAGCGACCAGGCGACCATGGCAGAGGCAGTCAAGACGTTGGAGAAGTACATCCAGATCGGCAAGGATGCGACCAACGTTCAGATTGCCAAGGACATTGTGGCCGCACTGAAAAAGTGAAGTCGTTGACGGGGAGGCTGGGACCGAGCACGTGGGAACTGGCCTCTCCTCGCGAAGCCTGCGGTTTCGGCTGGGAAGAAAACACCTCTAACTGTCCGGAGCATCCTGGTTTTGGAAGAAATCTTCCGCGCGCCGGCAGCCGACATCCGCCAAACTCTGCAGCGCTGCTACCGCTGATTCCGCTACAAAAGCAACCCTATCGGTCGTCAACTCATAGATCCGTTTGAGAGTGGAGTCCTCGATCTCATTCGGCCTGTGCCAATAGGCGACTGCCAATTCTGAAAGCGCCTGGGCGCGGAGGTCCGGGTTCTGATGCCCGGTCATTTCCAACAAGGCGCCGATCGAGCGTGGACCTCCCTGTTGGGCAATGGCGCCCAGCGACTCGACGATCCATTTCAACATGCGAGCGTTTCCGGTCGGATCGGAACCCTGCAGGATCGGGAGGAAAAAATCAACTGCCGCATCATCGCCGATCGAGCCGATGGCTTCTATCACGGCAATCAGAAAATCCTGTGCGCCGAACCCCTTTATTTTCTGGGCCTGCAGGAAGGCTTTCTTGAGAGGTTCGAGAAACTCCCGGTTTCCCATAGCGCCCATGGCGTAGGCGGCGAACTCGCACCGTTTTGCATCCTTCTGGGACAGCAAACGGATCAGGGGTTCGTGAAAGCGAGGATCGCGCAGAACACCGATACGTGGAATGATTTCGAAAAGATCCTCGATGTCCCCAGACTCCATGATTTTGAGGCAATCGTGAATCAGTTCTTCAGAAAAGCGGGGAACCTCTGAGGAAGGCGCGTTTTTCAATTCTCCCACATCCACTTGTTGGCCGCGATGAATAGACAAAAATCCCTACAACCCAGACTATTATATGTGCGTCACATCTCATTTCAACAAGGAAAAGCGAGGAGCTAGCCGGAAAGGGTCTCGGGAAGCACACGGCGACCTGGTAGGAATCAAGCTCGCATATGCTCGCGTTGGACAGGAAAGTCCAAGTCTACGTCTAGGTCAAAGTCCACGTGCAGTGGCGGTCGTATGTCAGCGCTTGAGTGTAAGGATTCCCTCCTTACCGTTGATCTCGTAGGCCAGCTCGAACTTGGCTTTGCTGTCTTTACGGGGCTCTTTCGCTATTTGTTTCTGCGATCTCCCCGGGCTCGCGCTCTGGGCGATCCTAGCGCACCCCCTCGGGGTGTAATCCCTGGAGCTTGGTACGCGCTGAAGATAATTCCAATTAGTCTTGCCTGAGCGTCATTGGCGCCTGTCTCGGAGTTTCTAAGAGCTATTTGGCCGGGCATTTGATGTACTGGACCAGTCCGGATATGCTTTTTTCAAACATCTCTTTTTGTTCGTCGGGAGTGAAGGCCAAACCAGGAACGGCTACAAAAATGTCTGCAGTGATGTATTTGGCATCAGACCCGATTTCGATTTTAACCCCATTCTTCAGCTTGCCCGTGGCCTGGCTCGTCTCAATGTCACCCCCAAGATACATATTGCAGGAAAGCTTGAATGAACCAGCAGCGGCTTTTGTTTTTAGCGCGGAAACGATTGAATCGTAAAACTTATTCAGATCGGCGTTTGCCCGCAGGCCGTCAGATGACTGACAGGTCAGTTTATTCTGGTCCATTGCAATCATGGTGATTGACGGGTCTGTCTTGGCTCCGGCTTCTTGCCTGCCGAAAAGAGGATGGCTGAGAAACAAGAAGCCAATCGAAATGGCGAAAACATACTTTTTTTGCACGATCCCCCTCCATTCTTATGGCTCCGGGAATATTCCACGGACCTCCTGAAGGCGAAGAAATTGTCGTTGCTTGGCGCGAACCTTCATTACCAAACTCCGGTACAGGCATGTGGTTTCGTTTCTGATTCCGCATTTTACATCCGTTGAACCAAGACAAGTGAGAACAATTGACCCAGGCTTCGCTGCAGTAGCTTTAAAATGCATTAGTTTTCTGACATCCTTAAATGAGGCGCATTGTCGAGGGCCCATGGACCTGAAAAACACGAGAACCACGATCCTCAATCAAGGTGACGCCAACGAAAAGCGAGAGGAAATCAGGAAGTATTTCCACGCCACCTTCAGCCTGGACGAGCAGCTTTACGAAACTCTGGCCTCGGAGAATGCCTTCTACTTGAGGCCTGAACCTCTGCGACACCCTTTGGTCTTTTACATTGGGCATACTGCGGCTTTCTACATCAATAAGCTCATCGTGGCCAAGATCACGAACCAAAGGATCAATCCCCGATTCGAATCCATGTTCGCGGTCGGCGTCGATGAGATGTCCTGGGATGACCTGAACGCTGCGCATTACGACTGGCCGACACTCGACGAGGTCAAGGCGTATCGCCGCGCCGTGCGCAGTGTTGTGGACGAAGCCATCAGGGCCATGCCCCTGACGATGCCCATCAACTGGGACAATCCGTTCTGGGTGATCCTGATGGGGATTGAACACCAAAGGATCCACTTGGAAACCTCCTCGGTCATCATTCGCCGGCTTCCGATCGAGATGGTCAGGCAACTGCCGCTTTGGAGCATCTGTCCCGAGACGGGCGAGGCGCCGCAGAACGAAATGATCCCGGTCGCCGGAGGGCGCGTCGTTCTGGGTAAGTCCAAGGACAACCCGCTTTATGGCTGGGACAACGAATTTGGGCGCCAGGAAAACGAAGTGTGGGACTTCTCGGCCAGCCGTTATCTGGTTTCGAATCACGAATACCTCGGTTTCGTCGAAGAGCGGGGCTACGAACAAGAGGATTACTGGACGCGCGAGGGCTGGAAATGGGTCGGCTACAGCAAAGCCAGGCACCCCCTGTTCTGGATCGAGTCGTCTGGCGGCTACCGCTTACGGACCATGGCGCAGATCATCGACATGCCGTGGGATTGGCCGGTCGAGGTGAATTACCTCGAGGCCAAGGCATTCTGCAACTGGCTGGCGCGCAAGACCGGAAAACCCATACGGCTGCCCACGGAGGCCGAATGGTATCGACTGCGAGACCTGCACGACATCCCGGACCAGCCCTATTGGCAGAAAGCCCCTGGGAACATCAATCTGGAACACTGGGCCTCGCCTTGCCCGGTGAATCACTTCTCATTCGGGGAATTCTTCGACATAGTTGGCAACGTCTGGCAGTGGACCGAAACGCCGATTACAGGTTTTGACGGGTTTCAGGTTCATCCGTATTATGATGACTTCTCGACCCCGACTTTTGATACGCAGCACAACCTGATCAAAGGTGGATCGTGGATTTCCACCGGTAACGAGGCGACCCGCGACTGCCGCTACGCGTTTCGCCGGCATTTTTTTCAACACGCGGGATTGCGTTATGTGCAGTCGGAGCAGCCGCTCACGATGCGTGAAGCGATGTACGAGACGGATTCCGCCGTTTCGCAGTACTGTGAAGCCCATTACGGCAAAACTTATTTCGATGTTCCCTCTTTCCCCGCGCAATGTGCCGCGGCTTGTTTCCAATACACGCGAGGGCGCCCGCGATTCAAGGCCCTGGACCTGGGTTGTGCCGTAGGGAGGGCGTCGTTCGAGCTGGCCAAGGAGTTCGATCTCATAACCGGTATTGACTTCTCAGCCCGATTCATCCGGGTCGCGCTGCAACTCAAGGAAAAGGGCAATGTGTATTTCGAGCTCGTCGAGGAAGGCGATGTGGTTTCTTACCACGAAGCTCGCTTGTCTGAAATGCGACTGGACCGCGTGGCAGACCAAGTGGAGTTCTTCCAGGGCGACGCGACGAACCTCAAGCCGCAATTCACAGGTTACGATCTGGTCCTGGCCGCCAATCTGATCGATCGGCTCTATGACCCCAAGAGATTTCTGGAGACCATTCACGAACGGCTGAATCTTGGGGGTATTCTTGTGATTACGTCGCCTTATACCTGGCTGGAGGAATTCACCAAGAAGGAGAATTGGCTCGGCGGCTTCCGCAAGAGCGGTGAGCCCTACATGACCCTGGATGCCCTCCGCGATCTGCTGGGTCCACATTTCGTCATGCTCGATGCACCGAAGAACGTGGAATTCGTCATTCGCGAAACGCGACGGAAATTCCAACATGCGGTCGCGGAATTGACGGCCTGGGAGCGTACCGAATAGAAGAGAGTCAAACTTTGCCGTCGGTGCCTGAAGTTGTGCGAGCCTCCGGCGATGCTGCTGGTGTTGATGCCACGATGCGGGTTTATCCCGGCCAACTATTCGCCAAATATTAAATATTAAAATTGAAGATGTGACCCCCTTCAAGGGCGGTTGAGATAGCGCTGCCGGCACTCCTCGGAGCAGAAGAAGACGTCCCCCTCTTTGCCGGGCGTGCGAATGGCGAGTCTTGGATCCATGTACATGCCGCAAACCGGGTCCTTGACCGTGTCCTGGCACGCTGCTGTGCCAGGGTCGGGCCGCGGCTGAGCCTGTGGTTTCCGTTTCGGGAAACGAAATATTCTCAGTATCGCCCAGAGAACCCAGAGAATGGCAAGAAACCTCAGAAGGATCGCCAAAGCAGACGCTCCTAAAAGTGAAGTCTCAGATCCGAAAACTTCTCGAGTTCGAGAAGGTGAGGGTGTACGGCCGGCTCCTCGTGTTCCAGGGTCCACGTGTGCGGATGGGGAATATAGACTGCATGCATGCCCGCTGCAAGGGCAGGATTGATATCCGAACGCGGGCTGTTCCCGATCATCCAGCAGCAGGTCCCTTCCCATTCATAACGGCTGAGAATTTGCGTGTACGCATGCACGTTCTTTTCCGGCAGGATCTCGACGCCGTGGAAGTAGTTCTGAAGGTTCGATTCCCGGATCTTGCGCGCTTGCTCTTCCGGGTTTCCTTTCGTCACGAGGAATAACTGATGGCGGAGGGACAAGTAGGCCAGTGTTTCGGGGACGCCATCGAGTATTTCCAAAGGGTGATGGAGAATCGACAGAGACAGTTCCTCGACCTGCGAGGGGAGGCCGGAATAAGAGTCCGCCGGCAAGAAGCCCCGCACGGTTTCGACAAGCGAGTGCGTGAAATTCACCGTGCCATAACCATGGGTAGGGATGCGCTTGCGCTCGATATCATCGAGCCTTGCCCTGAAGCCGGAGGCATCGACACCGTTGTGACACAACAGCGCGAGCACCTGGTGGATGACACGTTCGTAATAGACGTTGTTTTCCCAAAGGGTGTCATCGGCATCGATGAGCAGATTGCGTGAATTGTCGGTTCCCACAAAGCCCCGCTTTCAAATCACTGGAGGTTACCTCAAAGGGTAGCCTTTGACAATGCGGCGATGATCGTTGAGCCAGCGGATCAGCACTCAGATTTCAGTACTTTGTCGGGGGGTGTCGATGATCAGCGTGACGGGACCGGAGTTGATCAATTCTACCTCCATGCTGGCTTGAAACTGCCCGCTCTGGACATCCGGCACGTACCGGCGCGCCAAGCCGACAAAGGATTGGTAGAGTTCCTGTGCATGAGCCGGAGGGGCGGCATCGGAATATGAAGGACGGCGTCCCTTGCGGCAGTCGCCGTAAAGCGTGAATTGCGAGACCAGAAGGAGCTGACCAGCTACCTCCAGCAGGCTGCGGTTCAGGCGGCCTTCATCATCGTCGAAGATGCGCAGCTCAACGATTTTTTTTGCCATCCACTCGAGATCGACAAGCGAATCCCGACGCTCGATGGCCACGAGGGCCAGAATGCCTCTGCCGATACGAGCAATCTCCGCGCCTCCAACCGTGACAGACGCGCGCTCGACTCTCTGGATTACTGCTCTCATGCCCCTTATTGCCTCCTGGGGCCGCCAATGCGTTGACAGCCGTCGGGCAGTTGGGTATATTACCATTCCCTTTCATGATTGGCGAAATGATGAAGGTTTCTCCACATCAAGGACATCCCGGTCGGCAGGCGCAGCCTGAATGCCTCAGGACGGCATCCTCTCCTGCCCGGGAGCAGGCGGAGGGGGCACGCAGGTGAATCCCGATCTCCGCAACTTGATTGCCCTGCAAGACATCGACCAGAAAATCAGCACCTTACGCAAACAAATCTCCGAAACCCCCAAAAAGATTCAGGCTTATCAGGACGAACTCAAGCAGGCGAGCGAGGCTTACCAGAATCACCTGACGCGCATTCAGGAACTGGCAAAACAGCGACGCACGCGCGAGAGCGACGTGGAGCTGATGAGGACGAAGCTCTCCCGCCTCAAGGACCAGCTTATGGCGGTAAAGACCAACAAGGAGTACACCGCCATGCTCCATGAAATCCAGGCGGCGGATGATCAGATCCGCATTGCCGAAGACGGCATCCTCGAAATCATGGAGCAGCTTGAATCGATGGAGGGCGCGCTGGAGGAGGAGGCGAGGATCTTCAAATCCAAGGAATCCGAACTCGCGGAACAGATACGCGCCACGGAAAAGGCAGCTCCGGTCATCGAACAGGAGGCTGCGAAGCTCGTGGATGAAAAAACAGCTCTGGAGCGGCAAATCAGCATCGATCTGCTGGAACGCTACCGGCGCATAGCCGACGCGCGCAAAGGGATTGCGCTCGCAGAGGCAAAAGAGGAACTGTGTTCCGCCTGCCACGTGCGCATCCGCCCGCAAGTGTTTGCCGACCTGCTCAGAACGGAGGAGATTCACGTCTGCGACAGCTGCTCCCGCATTTTGTTCCTCCGTTCATGAAACTTCTCACGCCTCCGCGCCTCTAATTATAGGCATGATCTGCAAATACGCGATTGTCCTGGCGGCCCTGTCGTTGACACTTCCGTCAACCCGCCCATCGACCCAGCCCCCGGCACAGCAACCTAAAGCTACCTTTCGGACGACGGTCGAGCTTGTCAATGTCGTCTTTACCGCAACCGACCGCAACGGCAAAGCGATATCGGGGCTCAAGGCTGCAGATTTTCAGATCTTCGAGGACAAACGGCCGCAACAGATCGAATACTTCAACGACTGGACTCATGGTTCGGAAACTCCACTTACAATCGCGCTGCTCGTCGACACAAGCGGGAGTATGAAAACCAAATTGGAATACGAAAGACAGACCGCGGCCGAGTTTTTCAAGGACGTGCTGCACCAAGGCAGTGATCTTGCGCTTATCATCCAATTCGATTCCGAGGTTAATCTGGTTCAGGATTTTACGGAAGATGTGAGCCGGCTGACCGCCGCCCTCGACACCCTGCGCTCGGGCAACAGCACTGCACTTTATGACGCCGTCTACCTTGCGGCAGATGAAAAACTCAAGGCCGAAATCGGACGCAAGGTGATGGTCATAATTACCGACGGCACTGACACTTCCAGCAAGTCTACTGAGAAGGAGGCCATCGAAGCAGCGCAGCGAAACGACGTGCTCATCTATGGAATCGGTGTGCGCGGCGAAAGCCACAACAGCTTTGATGTACTCAGGAAATTCGCGGAGGGGACTGGAGGCAGTTTCTTTTCGCCTCAGGCCAGGGCGGCCGAAATCAGACGTGCCTTCCAGGCAATCAGCCAGGATTTGCGGGGTCAGTACAGCCTCGCCTACCGATCGACGAAGCAGGCACACGATGGGACGTATCGCTCGCTAGAGCTTCGTTGCAGAATGCCGGACGTGCGCATCCGCGCGCGCAAAGGCTACTACGCTCAGAAGCCCGACTGAATCGGTTTTTCACCTTGCCAGGGTCTTTTCCGCCTTTTGGGGCCGGTAGTAGAACAGGTTCGCGTCCCGATCGCGCGCGATGTGAAAAACGGCATCCCTGCAAATGTCGCAATGATCCAGGTGATCCAGGACATCAAGCTTCGCATCTATGTTGAGCCGTTTGTCCAGAAATGCAACCAGCTTTTCAAAGTCGCATGTTTTCATTGATCCTCCGCAGTCGCCTTACTAACTAGATCGGAGAAACGGGAATAATCTTGAGAAAACTTTTTCGAACAAAACTGCGTCTAAAGCAGTATTAAACGTGCGGGAGTTGGAACCAGGGATGGGAGGAATCGCCATGGCAACCGGTGGATTTGGATTCGAGCCGTCACGGGATCTGTTATCGCAGGTTATCGTGGGGGTCGTGCAGTCGTGGCCGGAGGTTCAACGCCGGGTGTTCGTTGAGACTCATTATCATGGCCGTCCCGTCGAGGAAGTCTCTCTGCTGTTGGCCCTGTGTCCAAGCGAAGTAACGCAAATCCTCCAGCATTGCGAAAAGAAGCTGTTCCGGGCATTGAAAGCCTTTCGTGACGGGACACCCTCCGAGGCATCAGAGGAGCCTCCCCATTCACTAGACTACGCCGTCAATTGTTGCTGCCACTGAAACCCGACTGTCGTTCTGCTTGAGCCGCGTTAGACTCCAGGCTCCGTCAATACCGGATCGAACACGCGAAATGATTCAGATTTTGTCCCCGTTGTCGATATGTAATTCTGAACTTCGATGTTTCACGAATTCGCACGACGATGGGATCGAGCTATGCAGCCTTCTTCAGATCAGGACGCGGCAGACATCATCATTCCGGTGCACAACCTTTACGCTCGCACGCGGGCCTTGCTGGAAAGCATCTATCGCTGCACCGATTCTCCATTTCACATTTACGTCGTCGACAACGCCTCGACGGATGAGACCGCCGACCTGCACAAGATCTACGCACGCGCCATCACCATTGTCCGCAATCGTGAAGACCGCGGATGGAGCGGTGCCATCAATCAGGGAATCCAGATCGGCTGCAATCCCTGCCTGGTCTTCCTGGACACCGGCATCCAGCTCGCACAGGGTTGGCTGGGAAACATGATTTCCTTTTTAAACACGCACCCCAGAATCGGGGCTGTCGGCCCGCTCCACTCCGATGACCATCACTGGCAATGCGCGGAGCGCGTGCGTGAAAACTTGGTTCCACAGATTCCTCGCTTCTTAACGGAGGACATTCACGAGCGCAGCCTGATTCTGCAGTACCACTTCGAAAACACAGGCATTCTGGTGGAAAACACGTTGTGCTTTTCCTGCGCCGTCCTCCGCAGGCGGGCAGTAGAAGACGTGGGATTGCTGGGAGAAGATGATAACGGCGGCAGTCCTGCCGCGTACTGCCGGAGATTGAGAAAAGCTGGTTATGTCTTAGGGCTCTCTCTGGGCGCCTACGTAAATCATGATCCGATTCTCAACCATGCATCTCTAGCCGGCGATCTCCGGCACCTCCGCGAAAACAAGAAACTCAGACGCCAGATCTCAAGAGTTTCAAAGCCCTGAGAAGCTGGCGGCGCCGCTCCGGTGGCACGGGACAGGCGACGCTGCGACACAGTTTTAACCCCACTCATTGCACGTCGTGCGTCCGATTTCATGCGTCATGAGTCACTATCTTTTTTCGGAGTACCTTCAAAATTTCCTCGCCGAATTCTCGCACACGCCAGTTGCGCATTCCCGCGACGGCCTGGAGCGCGTCCAGGTCCGCGGGGGGAAACAGTGCAAGCGCTTCCAGGAGATTCCCAGGGAAAACGACGCCAACGTGCAATTGAAGTTGTTCTGCTTTGGCGCGGCGCCAGACTCGTAGAAGTTCCAATCGCGCTTTGGCCTCTCGCGGAGGCGCCTTGTTCGCACTCCGCGCCGGCAGCACCAGGGACGCAGGGTCTTCCGAGCGAGCCTTTTCAATGGTTCGAAAGATCTCGCCGCCGAACCTTCGCGCCACGCGAAATGAGATTCCGGACCGTCTGAACATCTCGCGCGCGGACTGGGGCGGCCTGCGGGCCAGATCAAGCAAGACCGAATTGTTCACCACCTTGAACGGAGGGACGTCCATTTCCCGGGCATAGCGGTCGCGGAGCAGATACAACGCACGCACTACGGCCAGCTGTTGCAGGGTCAGTTCGCGGCTCCCCTTAATGTGCCGGAATCCTTCCGGATCAAACTCGCGCTCTGCAGTCTCAAGTCCGGCCAAGGCTCTGAATTCTTCCTGGGCCCAGGACAAGCGCCCTTTCTCTTCAAGTTGTGCTTCGAGCAGGTCGCGCAGTTGCAGCAGGTGATGAGTATCCATCGCGGCATACTCCAATTGCTCGGGCACCAGAGGCCGCCGCGACCAGTCGTCTCGTTGGCGGCGCTTGGAGTGCGCTATGCCCAGAAGCCTCTCGAGTAGCGCGTCCAGTCCCAGTTGCTCGTATCCCAAAAGCAGCGCGGCAAGATGGGTGTCGAAGAGGTTCTTGATCGAGAATCGGTAGTCCCGCCGCAGACAAAGGATGTCGTAACTGGCCGCGTGGAACACTTTCTCCACCGCGGGATCATCCATGATCGGTGCGAATCCGCTCAAGTCCCTTACAGCCAGCGGGTCAAGGACGAAGGTCTCCTGGTCGGTCGATATTTGAATCAGGCAGATTTTCTCGAAATAGTGGTAGAGGCTGTCGGCTTCTATGTCGAACGCCGCGCGGGAAGCCGGAACAAGAGCTTCGAGGATACGCTGAAACCCATCCGGGGTAGCGACCAGGGTGTATTGAGGAACTTCCCCGGCAGGTGCGCTTTCTGTTTTTTCTGAATCCATAATAGGAAAAGGGCCTCGCGGCTGACGTGCGTGATATGCCTGACGCGCGCGCTCCGGGCTGCGCGTTGCGGATGCACGCACGTTCTGGGTCAATATAACTTCCTTGGGCATGGTCAGGCAACACCCTTCACACGCCCGGTTCGTTAACGCCTTGCGACGCAGGGGGACTTCGTGTTTAGATTTCCATTGTCGGACTGAAACCCGACACGGGCAGCAAACAACGGGGGAGTCCAGCAACCATGAAAATCGCTCTCATTCAACAACACGCAACTACGGATCGCGAAGAGAACATCAAGCGCGGAGCCCTTGCACTCGAGCAAGCGGCAGCCGGCGGCGCCCGTCTGGCAGTGTTTCCTGAGCTGGCGTTTCTGCGCTTTTTTCCGCAGCGAAGGCGCGGTGAACAGCCGGAGCCCTGGGCGGAAACGATACCGGGGCCGACGACGGACCTGTTCGCAGGCCTCGCGAAAAAACTCGGAGTCGTGGTCGTGCTCAACCTTTACGAACGCAGCGGCGGCCGCACCTATGACTCCTCCCCGGTGTTGGACGCCGACGGCCGACTGGCCGGCGTAACGAGAATGATTCACATCATCGACAGCCCCTGCTTTTGCGAAACCGATTTCTATCATCCGGGCGATCATGGAGCCGCCGTTTACGAGACCGCCGTTGGAAGGCTTGGCGTGGCCATCTGCTATGACCGGCATTTTCCGGAGTACATGCGGGGACTCGGAGTCAAAGGGGCCGAAATTGTGGCGGTACCGCAGGCGGGGTCCATCGCAGAGTGGCCGCCGGGAGTGTACGAAGCGGAGCTTCAAGTGGCCGGATTTCAAAGCGGCTATTTCACTGCGCTGGCAAACCGCGTCGGTCCTGAAGAACTCCTGACTTTTGCAGGAGAGTCTTTCGTCACCGATCCGATGGGCAGGGTCATCGCCCGGGCACCGGCGGGACAGGATTACATCCTTTACTCCGATCTTGATTTCTCCCTGCTGAAGGAGTGTTCGGCGCGCAGGCATTTTCTGCCGGATCGCCGGCCGGACATCTACCCGCTGTAGGAACCGACAAACGAAGCATGACCAATGATACTGCTCCGTCACCCTCCACCCGTCACCCGTAACATCTGGCGGCAGCAGATATCGCAGAAATGGTTCTGCTTCAGATCGATCTCCTCGACGTATGTGGAGGCGCGCATCACGCACTCGAACTGATGGCAATGCAAAAGGCCGAACGTATGGCCGAGTTCATGCACCATCTCCTTTTCGAGCCTGCGAATCATGAGATCTTCGTCGCGCGGCAGGCCGTAGAATTGATTCGACAGCCGGTGCGTCGAGACAATGGCGGCGGTTCCGCGCAGCTGAGCTTCCCCGAAGACGAACGTGAGCACGGGAATGAAAAGGTCCACGTCCACGATTCCAATGCGCTTGCATCTCACATCGAACGTTCCGTTCAGGATCTGCGAGAGCAACTCTGTGGAATGAGCCTGGCGACGCGACGAGTCGTAGGCTGCGCGCAGGTCTAGATTCGCCCGGATCAGATTGACGGGCGCGGAAAAGGTCAGTTCGAGCCGGCGCGAGATGACGTCCAATCTCACCGGCTCCAGGAAGGACCCGTTGAGGATATTGATCTCGCGTGGCACCTAAGGCTTCCTCAGGCCGTACTTGTGAATCTTGTTGTACAGCGTGACCCGGTCGATCTCGAGGATTTCGGCGGACCGGGAAATGTTCCAGTTGCTTTGCTCGAGGATCTGGGTGATGTGGGCTTTTTCGACCGCAGAGAGCGAACCCGTGTGCGGCATGTTGTTCTTGTCCGAGAGCCGGAAGGGCAGATCTTCGGGAACGATGACGGGAGGCTTGCCCACGACCATGGCGCGTTCGATCGCGTTTTCCAGCTCGCGGACGTTGCCCGGCCAGTTGTAGCGCACCAGCACGTCCATGGCTTCGGCAGAGATCGAAAATATCGGCTTGGCCATGGCCTGGGCGTACTTCTTTACAAAATAGTTGACGAGCTGGGGGATGTCGGACTTGCGTTCTCTCAGGGGCGGCACGAAGACCGAGAAAACATTCAGGCGATAGTACAGATCCTCCCGGAACGTGTTTTCATGTACCGCTTTTTCGAGGTCCATGTTGGTGGCGCAGATGACGCGGAAGTCGACCTTGATTGTGTCGTTGCCGCCTACGCGGGTGAACTGCTTGGTTTCAATCACTCGCAGCAAGTCCATTTGCGTTTTCATGCCCACGTTGCCGATCTCGTCCAGGAAGAGAGTGCCTTGGTCGGCAAGTTCGAGCTTTCCCTTGCGCCGGTACTGCGCCCCGGTGAAAGCGCCGCGTTCGTGGCCGAAGAGCTCGCTTTCGAGAACTCCCTCCGGCATGGCGCCGCAGTTGATGGTCACGATCGGGAAGTAGCGCCGCTCGCTGTTGCTGTGGATCGCGCGCGCGATCAATTCCTTGCCTGTGCCGCTCTCGCCGCGGATCATGACCGTCGTGTCCGTCTTGGCTACGGTCTCGATCAGCTCGAAAACCTTCTGCATGACCGGCGCCGAGCCCACAATCTCGTCGAGCCTGGGAAACTCCGCGATCTGTTCCTTGAGTTTGATGTTCTCCTGCAGCAGCGCTCGATGCTTGATCGCATTGTGGATAAGGTGGGAAAGATAATCCGGATCCACGGGCTTGGTCACATAATCGAAAGCGCCGGCCTTGAGCGCCTGGACGGCAGTGTCCACAGACGCGTGCGCGGTAATGAAGATGATCGCGGCCAGAGGGTCGATCTCGCAAATCCGCTGTTGCAGCTCCATGCCGTCCATTCTCGGCATTTTGATATCGAGCAGGATTATGTCCCACTGCTGAGCCTGTAGCTGGCGGAGGGCCGCGGGAGCGTCTTCGGCGGCCCCCACGTTAAAGCCATCCTCGAGGAACCACTTCGTCAGCGATTCCCGCACAATCTTTTCATCGTCAACAATGAGTATGGATGTCCGATTGCTCATAGTGCCTCTAGATACGGCCGCGACTTACGAAACGGCCTCTCCTCCCTCGACTCTGGGACGGTGCATGCCCGGCGGGGGAAAGATGAGCGTGAACACCGTTCCCTTGCCTGGCTCGGATTCTACCGACACCGTTCCTTCATGACGCTCCAGAATACCGTAAACTACCGACAAGCCCAAGCCGACACCCTTCCCCTCTTTTTTCGTCGTGAAAAAGGGCTCAAAAAGATGCGGGATGTCCTCACGGGAAATCCCTGTCCCGGTATCGGCAACGCTCATGCGAACGCCGCCCGAGGAGTCCGGCGCCACGGCAACTCGGAGATCGCCACCCTGCGGCATGGCTTCGACTGCGTTGACGAAGAGAGCGATTAGCGCCTGCTGGATTTGATTTTCATCACACATGATCGTCGCATCGGAAACGGCGATTTCAGATTGGAATCGGACATTGGAAATCTTGAAGTGGTGCTGCATCAGACGGACCGCCTTATCCACGATCGCCGCGACAGTAACCAGGCCGAACTCGCCGACCTGGCGCTTCGAGAACAGAAGCAGGTTTTTCACGATGTTTCCACACCGCTGAACCTCGCTGATGACGAGGTCCAGATCCTCCAGCGTCGATTGCACAGCCTGCGTGGGTTCCAGCTTCTTCAGCCTTTTCGAAATCAGCTTGCAGTAGTTCAGGATCCCCTCGAGCGGATTGTTCAACTCGTGCGCCACCGTGGCCGAGAGCTTGCCGAGCGAGGCCATTTTTTCTATCTGCAGGATCTGCTCATGTATCTGCTTCAACTCGGCGGTCTTTTCGTCGACGCGCGTCTCCAACGTCTGCGACCAGAGCCGATTTTCCCGTTCGGCATTTTCCAGGTTCTTCGTCATTTCGTTGAATGCACGCGCGAGATCGCCGATCTCGTCCTTCGAGGCTAGGAAAATCCGATGGTCAAGGTGGCCGGCCGAGATCTGCCGCGTACCTTCGCGCAGCTTTCGGACCGGGCGGTGCACGGTCACAAACAGGAAAATGCCGGAGGAAAGCGCCACGATCGCCGTGCCGATCACGGCATAGGAAACGAGCTCACGGCGCGCATCGGCGATGTTCATATCGCCTTTTTGCAGCGACATGCGTACGTCCAGCACACCGAGCACGGTTTGATCCGGCGGATGGGCATGGCACTCCGCGTTCGAGCATGACGGCTCGTTGCGGATCGGGTTGATCCAGCCGAGCACCCGATATCCTTGCATCCCGACGTAGATCCGGTAGCGCTCCCGTGGAACCGATTGCAATGGCTGGGCGCTGGCGTGACAGACGAAGCATGCCTCTGCTCTCATGTCTACGACCGTGCCTTCCTCAGACTTGTTGGTCGAGGTAATTATCTCGCCGCGTTTGTTGTAGATATAAATGCCCTCAACCTCAGGCTCATGCCCGACACTGTCGATGATCTCCTTCACATCTTTGCTGCGATTCTCCAGCATGCTGTAGTGCATGGAGTTCTTGATGATGTCGCTCACGGTCGCGGCGCTGTCGATCACCTGATCCATCATCTGCCTCTCGTGAAATCTCACGGCGAAGAGGGCGTAGTAACCGAACAGAATGATCAGCAGTAGACAGGATCCTACCAGCACGCGAAAAGTCAACGTGTGAAAAAATCGCATAGATACGCGGATCCTATCACGAAACCCGAGAGCTGAGTATCGAGTGCAGAGTATGGAGCGGGTAGTGGCCCTGCAGCAAGGGGAAAAGCGGCACTAGGGGCACAGAAGCCGACGCCCTCCGATCCGATAGGCTTCCCTGGAGATTCTTCGAGCTCTTTGAGCCTTGGAGGTTGCCAGATGCCGCCATTCCCTCATTTCTTGTAGCTGCAAAGCCGGCGCACCAGCGCAAGGTATCGGTTGGGGCCGAGGATGTCTGCGATGTTCCGCATCCTCTGTCCCCCGTCGGCAAGCGTGATCCCCACGGGCTGGCGTCTGCTCCCCGGAGCGGCGGCGAGAGATGCGGTGAACCGGCTCTGGTCGATCGCATATTTCATGCGCGCCTCGTCGGCCGACATCAATCCCGCGGTTGCCACGGCCTCGTCGTCCGCCTCCAGGTCGCAGAGCCAGCCGGCCTGAAACGGTTCCTGACAAAGCAGAAAAGGCTCTGCAATCAGATCGGGATTCACTGCAAGCACGACGCCGTCGAGCGGAGCTTCGAGGGGCAGGGTCCCTCCATCCAGGACCACCCAAATGCAGGCTTGACCCTTCCGCAGGCGTTGCCTTGGCGACGGGAGAACCACTCCTTTGATATCCGGGAGCGCATCAGCCAGACCTGGCTCAATGCCAAGTCGAAAGAGATGCTCTCTCAGCCGTTGCGCCCACCAGTGGCCCCGGTTGTATCGGAGCCCTTCCAGCAGTGTATCCTGCGAGCCGGCATCAGAAGCACCCGGGCTGCCGGCGCTTGTCGACTCAACAGTGACGGCTACTCGTCTATGCATTGCCGCGTCCAAGGGACAGTTGTCACAATCCTGCCTCCGGTCGCAAAGTCGATAGAAGAGGACACCGGCCTCCATCCAAACGCAGCGCTGCTCGTCCGGCGGAATAAGGGAGCACTTTTTCAGGGCATCCATGAATTCACCTATGATATGGCCGTCTCTGACTGCTGTGACCCGAGGGCAACATCCTCGGTCCAAGCCTCCGGGACCGCACTTTACGTTCCTGGTCGTTCTATCTCCAATCCCTAATCAACTACCTCACCTGCAGGAATAGTTGCTCGAAACGCTTCCAGTCTTCTGCATCCAGGGTGAGCAGCGCTCCCCGAGCAGGAACGCCACCGTCCTGCAGCACGGGCGAGAGCATCCCGTTGCTGATTGCGTTTGTGAAGAAATCGCGCAGCCGGCCCGTTTCGTCCGACATCCACGAGCGACTTTCACCGCCAGACATCAATTTGCGCAGCTGCGCAGGCTCGCCTGGCTGTATCGTGTAAGCCCAGCCATCACTGAACTGACCCGCACGCTTCAATCCTCTCTGCCCCTCCAGCTTCTCATTAATCGAGACGATTTCGCCGCTGATGGGGGCCCGCACAGTCAACGCCCGCCCATGTTCAGAGAGAACCAGGACCGGCTCCCCCACTTCAACGTGGTTCCAAGCGCTCTTGACCAGGGTGACCTCCGCCTTCTCAAAGAGATTGGCAATGAAATCATCCACACCTAATCTCACCTTTCCAGAAGGAGAAAGGCTCAACCAGGTATGAGATCTGGCAAAAAAAACATCCTCCGGAAGGCGTAGTAGGAACAATTGCACCTTGGCAGAAATGTTCATGGAGGCATACGCCCGAATCCTGGCAATAGGTCCATGAATAATCAGATCAATGCCCAGAAACGCGAGAATTGTTGCAATAACGTATATTGCGGCCATGCACCGGCTCCCTAATGGCTGCGATCCTCTACTCTGCGTGTTTCGAAAGAATCGGGCACATTTGTATAAGAAAGATCTGTGCCAATCTGCGGCCGTGAGGAGAAAATCTTATAACACTAACCCTGTCAGATATTTACTGTCAGTTATTTCTGGGACCGGAGTGAGGCTCTGACTTGTCCGTTGTTGATTAATTCAACAATGCGCGTCAGAAATTCTCGGGATCTGTCTTAATTTACTGATATTGAACAGCTTCCGGAGATGTTGAATTGTTAAGCGTTGACTGTTTACAAATTATGCAGTTCGCATGCAGCCTCTCATGCGCGGGCTGCAAAAAAACTTCGTGAATCAGATTTTATTTTCGACGCAGATAAGATCCCGGGCCTGTAGTGCGGAAGGCAATCTTGTTCAGGGCTTACGTCCAAGGAACCGAATGGTGGAGATCAATTCTTCCGACGGGCCGGCCTTGTTCAGATACGCAGCCGCTCCGGCGTCGATCATGGCGGTAGCACGGCTGGCCTCGTCGTACATTGAGAGACCGATTACGCGAATGCCCGGGATCTCGGAGGTAATGATCCTGGTTGCCTCGACACCGTTCAGGACGGGCATGCCGACATCCATGACCACCACGTCAGGCCGGATGGAGAGGGTCATCTCCACGCTTGCCTGGCCGTCGGCAGCCTCTCCGACCACTTCGAGATCCGGCTCGCATCCGAGCAGCGCCATTAATCCCTGGCGCATGATTTTGTGGTCATCGGCCAGCAGGATGCGGATTCTTCGCAGGCTGGCGGCGTAGTCGGCAGAGCGCTGCGCAGCAGCTGAAGCTTCAGGATGAAGCCCTTGCGGGGCATATTCTTGTGACGCAAGGCTCTCGCGATGCATGGTGGACTCTGCGCCCTGCGTGTGCGAGGGAGCCTTTCTCGATGGCTCTGACCTGTGTTCATCCGACATATGCGCGAGCACCTGATGACAGCGGTCCGGCCGCAAGATTCTCTCTGCCGCCCGAAAACGAGGAGCACAGGAGGATCCTGAGTTTCGCGCGTCTCTATCATTCAGAATTATCCTTCGTTAGAGCACATTAAGCAACAGTCGGTCATTCGAAATTTATGTCAGGCAACTATTTCACTAAATTCGGGGACGGTTCGGTTTGCCGGTTATGGCCTGGAAATGAGGGAAATAGTTGCCTGAAACCAATTTTGGTGACGTAGGAAATTTCGCACTATGATATACGTCTCGCCCATCGAGGATCATGCGCTCGAGGAGGGTTTTATGAAGCGCCGAGATCACAACTGTTCCTGGATCCTACTGGCAGCGATGATTCTGACCGCGTCCTGCGGCAGAAAAGCGGAAACGCCTGCCATTGTCATTGAAGTCAACCAAAGTCAGAGCGGAGCCGCCTATATCAACGGCTACAGAAAAACTCTGGACGGCCAGGTGCTCCCCTATCATTCGTCGCACCCGGATGCGGATTCGGCCTTGCTCGTCCGCGCCAACCGGGAAGCGCCTTCCATATCCTGGGAAACCGATCCATTGCCGGAGACGACCCGGGACGAGTTCTACGAGCTGGTCTGGCTCGCCGGGCTCGAGCGCGAGGGATGGCCCGGCAAGGAAGTTCACAAATTCGATTTCTATGTGAACGGGGAACGCTGGTTCACCTTTCAAAACCTGAAGGACGAAAACGCCAACAACTGGAGAGCTTCCGGAAAACAAGGCGCCGAGCTTTCATTTCAAGCCGCAACGGTGGATCGCGTGGGGGACCTTTTCGGCTATATGCGCCTGAGGGTCCCCAGGAGCGAGGTCAAGCCGGGCGCGCCCCTGACGCTGCGAGTGACCGGGCAGGATGCGGACAGCGTCGACTGGTATATGACGTTGCAATACGCCTTCCGCTTCACTCCCAGCTTGCGCGCGGAGCCCGCGCTTGCCCGCGAGGCCGGAGAGCACCGGCAGTACCTGCGGCTGAGTTTCGACAATCTGCAGGAAGGCCGATCGATGACCGTAAGCCTTGGCGGTTCCGTGCTGATCAAGCAGAAGCTCGATATCGGCGCCAACATTAATTACGTGTCCGTACCGGCGGCGGATTCCGAGCATGAGATTCCGGTGGTGTTCAAGATCAACGGGGCGGTGGCTGAACGGACGACTTTACGAGTAAAGCCGGTCAAGCGGCGTGAAATCTACCTCCTATCTTACTCGCACAACGACATCGGCTACACCGATCTCCAACCGGCGATTGAAAAGGAGCAATGGCAAAACCTCGACCAGGCGCTCCAACTCATTCATCAAACCGAAAAGTACCCGCCTGATGCCCGCTTCAAGTGGAACCTGGAAGTCATGTGGCCGCTCGAGGGATACTTGCAACAAGCTTCTGAGCAGAAACGCCAGGAAGTGATTCAGGCGATACGCAGCGGCAGCATTGGTCTGAACGCCCTCTACGCCAACGAGCTCACAGGACTTGCAAGCGCAGCCGAGATGAATCACTTCACGGAGTACGCACGCCGCATCACGGCGCAATACCAGGTGCCCATCACGACTGCTCTTGTCTCGGACGTTCCCGGCTTTAGCTGGGGCATTGTGTCCGCGCTGGCACACAGTGGCGTCAAGTACTTCGCCAGCGCCCCCAACACCGGCGATCGCATCGGCTACGTGCTTCAGGATTGGGGCGACAAACCCTTCTACTGGAAATCTCAATCCGGTGGGGAAAAAGTACTGATGTGGGTGGCCGGCGCGGGCTACTCGAGTTTCCACGAGGGGGACCTGACCAGACTGGGAGACGAAAAGCTGCTGAAGCTCATGAGGAAGCTCGACGACAGCGGGTATCCGTACGAGATTCTCCAGCTTCCCTATACGGTAGGCGGAGACAACGGGACCCCCGATCCCAACCTCCCGGACTTCGTCAAAAAGTGGAACGAACGGTATGACTCGCCGCGCCTCATCATTGCGACACACGCGCGGATGTTCTCGGAATTTGAAAAACGCTACGGGACGACGCTGCCGGCCTATCAAGGAGACTTCACTCCATATTGGGAAGATGGCGCTGCTTCGACTGCCCTGGAAACGGCGCTGAATCGCCGCGCAGTCGATGGCCTGATCCAGGGCGAGGCGCTCTGGGCGATGACGGCGCCCAAATCTTTCCCGGAACGTGAGTACCAGGATGCCTGGAGAAACGTTGTGCTCTGGGACGAGCACACCTGGGGCGCGCACAACAGCATCGATGAGCCGGATCTACCCTTCGTAAGAGAACAGTGGCGCATCAAGCGCCAGTTTGCGATCGATGCCGGCCGCATGTCGTCGCTGCTTCTCGGTCAGCTGGAGACACTGATCAACGAACACCCGACAGAGATGGGCCCGGAAGCCTTCGATGTGTACAACACGAACTCATGGCCGCGCACCGATCTGGTTCTACTTTCCGTTCAAAATCTCGCCGCCGGCGACTCAGTCTTTGACGAGAAGGGCGTTCCCGTGCGCTCGCAACGCCTCTCGACGGGCGAGCTGGCGATCCTGGCCGAGAACATTCCTCCGTTTTCAGCCAGGCGGTTCTTCGTCAAACCCGGCAAGGCGGACAACCGCGGAAGCTGCAGGGTGTCGCAGACCACCCTGTCGAATTCTCTGCTCTCGTTGGCGATCGACTCGAAAACAGGCGCCATACAAAGCCTCACGTGGGGCGAAAAAAAGACCGAATGGGTGGACGGAACCAAGGGTGGCCTCGATCAATATATGTATGTTCTGGGAAAGGACGCGGCGAAGGCACGGGGGCTCTCGCACGTCAGGGTCGGCATGAAGGAAAACGGCAATCTGGTGGCCTCCCTGCTTGTAGAAGGGGAAGCCCCGGGCTGCAAAAGCTACACGGCCGAGTACCGCATCATCGATGGCATGGCCAGAGTGGACATCATCGATCGGCTCGACAAGCGCGCCGTGCGGGAAAAGGAGGCGGTTCACATTGCCTTCCCCTTTAGCGTTTCAGACGGGCAGCTGCGTTACGATGTCGCCTATGGCGTCGTGCGGCCCGAGCTGGATCAGCTGAAAGGCTCATGCAAAAATTTCTTCTCTACGCAAAGCTGGGTTGACATTTCCAACGGCGACCGCGGCATCACGTGGGCATCCCCGGATGCTCCCTTGATCGAGATCGGCTCGATCACCGCAGAGCAGCCATGGGCCCGGACAACGCAGTCATCCGGATTGATTTATTCCTACCTGATGAACAACTACTGGCACACCAATTATAAGGCCGATCAGGAAGGCAAAGCGGAGTTTCGCTATTCGATTCTGCCTCATGCCGGTTTCAGGCCGGAGGCGGCGGTTCGGTTCGGGAGGGAAACCCGGCAGCCGTTGCTTGAGTTGCTTGCGGACACCGCGATTCCCGTGCCGGCCCCGCTGTTTCGTCTTCAGCCGCCGGAAATCGTGGTGTTTTCGCTCGAACCTCTTGCCGGCGGTGGAGGCTGGCTGGTCGGCCTGTACAATCCGACGGGGACGGATCGAGAAGCAGTGCTCGATTGGGGGCAAACCCGGCATGGTGCGATGTACCTGAGCGATGATGCCGGGCATGCCGGTCCACGCGTCGCAGGCAGCCTGAAACTTGCTCCCTGGGGCAGCGCGTTCGTGCGTGTAGACAGATGAGCCACCTCACTCGATTGTGAGCGAAATTGGGGACAGCAACTTTTTTCGCCGGAAGAGTCTTGGCAGATTCGGGAAAGTATGGCGAAAGAGGTCGCTGTCCCCAATTTCGCAAGGGTCTTGCTTTCGCGTGCTAGTGTCTGTAGTATTTGAACTTTTGAAATCTTTCCGCCGGAGACATTGAGATCATGAAGAGGACCTTCCAGCCGAACAACAGCAAGCGCAACAAGACCCATGGCTTTCGGGCCAGGATGGCTACCAAGGGAGGCCAGCTGGTGTTGAAACGGCGCCGGGCGAAGGGCCGGAAGAGGCTGAGCGTGAGTGGATAGGAAAGCGGACGAGAGCTTCCCACGATGCCGGAGGATCGTGCGCGGTTCGGACTATCGCGCGATCTACGATAAGGGCTGGCGGGTGGACGCCGGGCGCTTCGTTCTTTTCGGCCGGCCCAACCAGCTAGGCCACCATCGCTTGGGACTCACCGTTTCGCGCAAGGTCGGCGGCGCGGTCGTTCGCAACCGCGTCAAACGACTGTTCCGCGAGATTTTTCGAAGATCGGTCGCCGACATTCCTTGCCAGTATGATCTCGTCGTGAATGCGAAGCGCGAGTGCGCCACGGCCGCGTACGCAGCGTTGCGTGAGGAATTCCTTGCCGCGGCGCGCAAGATCTGCCGGTGAAGAGGCTGGGCGGGCTGCAATGGAATGGCGCCTGTCCGGGCGGGCGCGTATGAAGAGCGGCGTACTTTGGCTCCTTCGGGCGTACAAACGTTTCGTCTCGCCACTGCTGCCTCCCTCCTGCCGGTTCGTCCCGACATGTTCGATGTACTTGTACGAAGCAATTGAAAAGAAAGGAATCTTGCGCGGGCTGTACCTGGGTTTCAGACGCCTGTTGAGATGCCACCCCTTTTGTGCTGGCGGCTTCGATCCGGTCCCGTGACCTTCCGAGTTGAGACATGGAAAAACGAGTAGTTATCGCCATAGGACTTTCGATAGCAATTCTCTTCGGCTTTCGCTATTACGAAGAATACCGCGCGGCCGAGCTTGCCAAGCATCGCCCGTCCGTGACTCAATCTGCGCCAACGCCCGCGCTGCCAACAACCGCGCCGCCAACGCCCGCTCCAGCAGTTCCCAAGCCTGTGGCAGCGGCTCCGCCGGCCCAAGCGCCCGTTGAGGCGCCGCCCGAGGAGCAGGTTCCTGAGCGCCAGATTGTGATCGATGGAAAGCTGTATCGCGCCGTTCTGGACAACCATGGAGGCATCCTGATGAGCTGGCAGCTCAAGCAATTCAGGACATCCAAGGGCGATGTTTTCGACATGGTCGCTTCCGCTCATATGGACGAGCGTCCATTCCCGGCCTCCCTGAGCTTCGATGATCCGGCGCTGACGGCGCTTGCGAACCAGCAAAATTACAGTGTCGAAGTCTTGAACGGCAAAGACGACGGGACTGCGCTCACCGCGCCGGCGACGGTAGTGATGCGCCTGCGTCGCGGTGACGTGATCATTGAGAAACGATTTCAGTTTGAAGACCAGAACTATGTCGTCGCTTTCTCGGCGACCTTTCAGCGCGGCAACCAATCCCTGCACGGCCGTGTCCTTTTGGGCCAGGACATCGGTCCCGAGCAAGAGCACCTCGTGAACCGGTCGGCGCAGCTGCAGGCGATTGCCGATCTCGGCGGATCGGTGTCACGTTACTCGGGGCCGAAAGACGAAAACGAGATCAAGGCGACTAGCGGCGATGTGCTTTGGGTCGGCCTCGACATGCAGTATTTTGCGGAGATCGCCATTCCGCCGCAGCCCGTGCATGTTTTTGAAATCCAACGCAGGCCCGTGAAAGCCACGGATCTGGGGGGTCAGGAAGTGGCGCGCGACCTGATCCGCGTGACGGTTCCTGCTGATGGAGCGGCTGACTACCGTATCTATCTTGGTCCGAAGCTGAGTACCTACCTGGGAACGGTGCCGGGAGCGGATCTTTCCGGCGTCATCAACTATGGCTGGCTAGCCATCATCGTGATCCCGCTCCTGTCCGCGCTCAGGTTCATCAATCAGTTCACCAACAACTACGGCCTCGCGATCATTCTGCTCACTCTGATTCTCACGCTTCTGCTGTTCCCTATCCGCCTGAAGCAGCTGACCTCGATGAAGAAGATGCAGAAGCTCCAGCCCAAGGTCAAGGAGATCCAGGATCGGTACAAACGCTATAAGAAGACGGATCCGAAACGCGCCGAGATGAACCAGGAGGTGATGGCGCTTTACAAGGAGCACAATGTAAACCCGCTCGGAGGCTGCCTTCCGCTCCTTTTACAGATGCCGCTGCTGATCGCCTTTTACAGGCTGCTGGGCACGGCGATCGAGCTGCGCCAGGCGCCTTTCGTCGGGTGGCTGCATGATCTTGCGGCGAAGGACCCGTACTACATCTTGCCGATCACAATGGGAGTCGCCATGCTGATTTCGCAGAAAATGACACCCATGTCACCCGGCACCGACGAGACGCAAGCGAAGATGATGATGATCATGCCGGTGGTGTTCACGGTCTTTTTCCTCAACGTCTCCAGCGGCTTGAACCTCTATTTCCTATGTAGTAACGTTTTTCAAATCGCATTCCAGAAGATTGCAGAAAGGTGGATGGGTGACCAACGATCCGGACGCAAATCAAAGGGCTGAGAGTGCACTGGAAGCGGATGCGGTCGAGGCGGTCGCGCGCTTTTGCCGGGAGTTGATTGCATGTCTCAAGTGGACGCTCAGCGTCGGAGTGCGCGCGGAGGGGCAGACGGTCCATGTGAACCTCTCGGGGCCGGATCGGTCGATCCTTCTTTCCAACACCGCCGCCGTGCTCAACGGCATCGAGTATCTGGTGAACAAGGTTTTTCGCACCGGTAAGGACGAAGAAATCGCCACCATCATCCTGGACTCCGAGAACTACCGGCAGCTTCGTGAAGCCGAACTGAAGCTTTTAGCTCAAATTGCCTCGCAGAAAGTCCTCGCCCAGCGGCGGCCGCTCAGCCTTCAGCCGATGACCCCTCGTGAGCGGAGAATCGTGCACCTCGCGTTGGCGCCGATCGAAGGGGTTCGCTCCCAAAGTGATGGTGAAGGGGACAATCGCAACATCACCATCTATCCCGCGGAATGAGAGGCGGCACCCGGTTGGGCGCCCGCCATCAAAATGGTCGATCTGAACGACACCATTTGCGCTCTCTCCTCGGCCCCGGGCCGATCCGGGATCGCCGTGGTTCGGGTGAGCGGTCCCGAGTGTTTCGAAATCATCTCACGAATCTTCAGACCCCGCAGCCCCTATCGGGAGCTGCCTGAGCGGCGGGCATTGCTCGGATCTATCGGCGACCCGCGTACCGGCGCCGATGTGGATGAGGCGCTCGTAACGTGTTTCCACGCGCCGCACTCCTATACCGGCGAGAATGTCGCTGAGGCGTCCGTTCACGGCAGCCCCGTGATCGTCTCACAGCTTCTCGAAGTGCTTTGCCGGGAGGGGGCGCGTCTCGCGGAACCCGGCGAGTTCACTTTGCGGGCATTTCTCCACGGCCGCATGGACCTGGCCCAGGCCGAGGGCGTTCGCGACGTCATCGAAGCCAACACGCGCTACCAGCTCCAGGTCGCCTCGCGGCAGCGAGCGGGAGAACTCTCGGAGCAACTGCAGCCGATCAAAAAACTTTGGACAGACGTCATCGTGAGCCTCGAGGCGGCCGTCGAGTTTGTCGAGGAGGATCTTGCAATCGAGTCGCGCGCGCTGCTGGCTGCGAAGCTCGATGAAACCGCCGGGGAATTGGCGAAATGGATCGGCACGTTCCGGCGCGGGCGCATCGTGCGCGACGGCTTCAGCCTGGCCATCGCCGGCCGGCCGAATGCGGGCAAGAGCAGCCTGTTTAACGCGCTGCTCGCCGAAGAGAGGTCCATCGTTACCGAGATACCGGGAACGACCCGAGACGCGGTCTCGGAGTTCGCCAGCATCGGGGGAATTCCGGTGCGCCTCATCGATACCGCCGGTTTGCGGGAGGGAGCGGAGAGGGTTGAACGCATTGGCGTGGACCGCAGCTTGCGGGTAATGGCCGATGCGGACGCGATCGTGCTGGTGGTCGACACGAGCCGTCCGTGCACGGAGGAGGATGATCTGCTGCGCGCGCGGCTGGGCGAATTCTCCTGCGTCGTGGCTTTTAACAAGTCCGATCTGCCGGATGTCTGGACGGCATCGCAGAAGGCGCGCTACGGCGCGGATTGGCCATGTGTGGAGGTCTCCGCGTTGAGAGGCAGCGGCATCGATCAGCTGCGCCAGGCGATCCAGCAGCATCTCTTCGGGGAAGGAACCGGCGAACGCGACGGGCTGCTGGTCACGAATCTGCGGCACTGCCAATGCCTGGAAGAGGCGCACCGGGCTTTGTCCCGAGCGGCGGTAGCGCTTCGAGACGGCCTCTCGGAGGAGTTTGCGCTTGCGGACCTGCATGCAGGATTAAAAAAACTCGGGGAGATTACCGGTGAAACGAGCATCGAGGAGATGCTGGGAGAGATCTTCTCGCGCTTTTGCATCGGCAAGTGAGTTTGATTGTTTTTGATTTTTGAATGCGTCTTCTGGAATGCACCGATTTTTTCAAAGCCTGGATCGACCATCAGCTCGCGCTCGAATACACGCTGGCCGAGCCGGTATCCGACAAGGTCGGCCTTTGGTCGAAGACCGACAGCACAAGCTATTTCAAGGACTACATCATCAGCCCGCAGAAGTAGGAAATTGACGGCGGTAACACGCGCGCGGGGTGGGCGCCCATGCACATGAAAATGCCAGATTGCCGCCGTGCCCCTTTTGCAATGGCTCGTGGTTGTGATCGTAGTCGGAATCCGCTTTTTCTGATAACCGTCCACGACCGATCACGACGACGACCAAGACGTCTGGGGAAGCAGTTATTTCTGAAGCAGATTGTCCCCGAGTTTCCAATTCATCGTCCCTGTGACGTTTTTTGTGTTTTCTGAACCATTGCATGCTCAATCATGATTTAGTATGATTCGTCATGATTGGAGTCGCCATGAAAACCGAACCATTTGCTACCAAGTTACCATCGGATCTTACCGCCCAGCTCGACGCCGTCTGCAAAAAGCTGGGCCTGCGGAAGAATTTCGTCCTCGAAGCCGCATTGAGAGAGAAACTCGAGGATCTGATTGACGCTGCAGATCTCCGCGAAGCCCTGAAGGAAGCCACCGGCTTCCATGCCTGGGATGCGGTAAAGAAAGAAGCTCGCCGGAGTGGCAGAAAGTGACCTACAAGGTAGAGTTGGAAACCCGTGCCAGACGAGAATATCATGGGTTGCCCATCCATGCTCGCGAGCAAGTTGCCGATGCCATTGACGACCTTCAGGTGAATCCGCGGCCCCCAGGCTGCAAGAAGCTGGTAGGGGAAAACGGCTATCGAATCCGAACTGGCGACTACCGCATCCTGTATGCCGTCGATGATCGCTCACGGATTGTGAGTATCTATCGGATCGGCCACCGCCGCGAAGTCTATCGCCGTCAATGAACGGCCGCGGCCCAGATTTCCCTTAGAAATTCGGTGCCTGTCACCGAATTCCTATATTGACATGCGGCCATGGCTTACATACAGTGTACATATGAATGAGATCAGTTTTGTCTGGGACGAGAGGAAAAACCAAGCCAACCAACGCAAGCATGGAGTGACGTTCGAGGAGGCTCAGACCTCATTCCTGGACGAGAATGCAAAGATCTATGCGGATCCGGATCATTCTGAGGACGAGGACCGTTTTATTCTCTTAGGCATAAGCTTCCGGCTCCGCGCGTTGGTCGTGTGTCACTGCTATCGAGAGAAGGAATCGGTGATCCGGATCTTTTCCGCGCGAAAGGCGGATAAGAGCGAACAAGGGGATTATTGGAGCTGAACCATGAGAAAACACTACGACTTTGCCAAAATGAGGGGGCAGAAGAATCCCTACATCAGGATGCTGAAGCAGCCCGTCACGATTCGTCTCGACCGGGAAACCGTTACATACTTCAAGTCTCTGGCCGTTAAAACTGGGCTCCCTTATCAGAATCTGATCAATCTTTACCTTCGCGACTGCGCCTCCCAGCAGAAGGAACTTTCCATGCATTGGAGATCAAAATAGGGAAATCTGGGACGCCGGCCTATTTCCCGCACTGCGATATCCGGAGTCCGGGTTATCTCGGCTGGAAATAGGGTAGCGTCCCCGGTTTCCTTCGGGTGCTTCCAGGAGATGGGCTGGCGTCTGGAACCCGGAGATTGGATTCCCGAGTTCCTCGATCAAATCCAAGGCCACCTGGCGTCGATGGGACATGACGCGCAGAGCAAGACGAAGTTCGGGCGATTCGGCGCCTGGCTCCACACCCGGCAGCCGGCGGTATTCCGCCGCCATTGGAGGGAGTAATGGGGGCTGGGGCAGAAAGAAGACGCCGAACGGGCGCTGGTAGAGCCTCGCGAGCTGTTGAACCTGACGCACCGTAGGCTTGAGATCACCCTGTTCCCAGGCCAGCAGCCTCTCCAGCTTGACCTTCAGCCGGTTTGCCACCGATTCCAAAGCATAACCGCTCTGTTCCCGCGCCCAAGCGAGAAGAGGAGGATTGACCAATGCCTGAACCGAGGTAGCCATAGGTGTGATTATAAGCGCGCGTTCGTTCCGTTGATATGATTTGTCCCGTTACTGCAGGGCAATAGGAGCCGCGCGCCTCTTCTTGAGCAGTGCGATTGTGCGCTCTGTTGCGGCGCGCAGGCTAGCTAACCTGACGCGCTGAGAGCACATCCCGCACAGTCGTCCAATGAATACCAGGATAGCGATCGTTGTCGAGCGGCTCCAGCTTTGCCCGGCCG
>Ga0187866_1000592_pt1 | contig 40398 bp, 22 predicted proteins | sample June2016WEW_11_1_3_FD_133013 | JGI IMG/M metagenome (GOLD analysis project Ga0187866, IMG submission 133013) | Peatland microbial communities from SPRUCE experiment site at the Marcell Experimental Forest, Minnesota, USA - June2016WEW_11_150 | ecosystem: Environmental > Terrestrial > Soil >...
AGCCCTTGGAGCCGTGAACGACTGCCGCGCGCGGCTGGAACAGTCGACCGCAGCACGGAAGCAGGCCGTCGAGCAGATGCAGCAGGCCGCGGCCGGCGTGTTCAAGTAGACGCGCGCTCGGCGCGCGACCCGAGAACCGAAGCAGGAATTCACCACCAAGGCACCAAGACACCAAGGCTCGGTCGAAGTCAGAAGCTAGAAGCGAGATGCTAGAAGTCAGAAGTCCGGCCTACACTTCTAACTTCTGACGTCTTATGTCTGACATCTGACTTCCGACGTCTGACCTCGGCTGTGCGTCCGCGACTTGACTCGCCTGCCTCGGTCGCTAGTATTCCCCGCTATGAAAGATGAGATGAATCGCCCGACCGCGGCAAAGGACGCGGGCATGGTCAAGGAAATCCAGTCCAAGTCGCAGAACTTTTCCGATTGGTACACCGCGGTCATCCTGAAAGCCGAGATGGCCGACTACGCGCCGGTGCGCGGGTGCATGGTCATCCGGCCGTACGGTTACGCGCTGTGGGAGAACATGCAGGCAAGGCTGGACCGCCGCATCAAGGACACCGGCCACGTGAATGCCTATTTCCCCACGCTCATACCGGAGAGCTTCCTGACCAAGGAGGCCGAGCACGTGAAGGGTTTTGCCCCGCAGGTGGCGTGGGTGACGCACGGCGGCGAGGAGAAGCTGACCGAACGGCTCGCGCTCCGGCCCACGAGCGAGGCTATAATCAACACCATGTACGCGAAGTGGGTGAAGAGCTACCGCGATTTGCCGGTGCTCATCAATCAGTGGTGCAACATATTCCGCTGGGAAAAGGCTACCCGCCTGTTCCTGCGCACGCTGGAGTTCCTGTGGCAGGAAGGTCACACCCTGCACCGCACGCAGGACGAGGCCCGGGAAGAGACGCTTCGGATTCTCGACCTGTACGTTGACTTTGTGGAGAACGACCTCGCGGTGCCGGTGCTGGCCGGGGCCAAGCCTGAGAGTGAGAAGTTCCCGGGCGCGGTGGATACGTATTCCATTGAGGCCCTGATGCCTGACGGGCAGGCCCTGCAGGCAGGCACGTCGCACCTTTTGGGCCAGCACTTTGCCGAGGCGTTCGACATACGCTATCTGGACGAGGACAACACCGAGAAGCGGCCCTGGGGCACGTCATGGGGAGTTTCAACCCGGCTCATCGGCGGGCTCATCATGACCCACGGCGACGACAAGGGTCTTTTCTTCCCTCCGCGCGTCGCGCCTTTCCAGGCCGTCATCGTGCCGATTCTCTTCGGCAAGAACGATGAGGCGGTGCTGGCCAGGTGCCGCGAGACAAAGGCGCAGCTTGGTGAATACCGGGTGCAGCTCGACGACCGAATCACGCAGACCGCAGGCTGGAAGTACAATGAGCACGAAATGCGCGGCGTGCCGGTGAGAATCGAAATCGGGCCCAAGGACGTGGCCAAGGAGCAATGTGTGCTGGTGCCTCGCGATGGCTCAGGCAAGCGGTTCGTGCCCCTGGCCGGACTGCCCGCCGAACTGGGCAAGCTGCTCGACGAAGTGCAGGCCGGCATGCTCAAGCGGGCCCGCGAGTTTGCCGCCTCGCGCACGTCTGATGCCGCGACGCTCGATGAGTTCAAGCGCGAGCTTGAGGCCAAACCGGGCTATGTCCGCGTGCACTGGTGCAAGTCGCAGGAGTGCGAGAACGCGCTGATTGACGCAACCAAGACCACGCCCCGCAACATGCCTGCCTCCGACCAGGGCAAGCCGGGCAAGTGCATCATCTGCGGGAAAGATACGGAAACCGCTATCTATTACGCGCGCACATACTAGCGCGCGCGGTGCGAGTTTGCAGTACCCAGTTTGCAGTTGGCAGTAGCGGAACTGTTCGGGTACTGCAGCCTGCAAACTACAAACTGCAGACTCTGCGCGTGGTAGTGGACACGTTCTCCACCTTCTCCGCCTGTTGACAACTCTCTCTCCCAGCGGCACAATGTAGCAGGCTCTAGCGCAGGAGGACACATGAAGAAAGTATGGATACCGCTCGTCATCGTCGCAGTGCTGGTCGGCGCATACTTCGTCTCAAGCGCCGTTTTCGCGGCCCGGGCACAGAAAGAACTGGCCGCACTCAAGGCCAAGGGCTTTCCAGTCACGCCCGCTGACTTGGCAGCCCGCTACGGCTCGGGTCTGAACCCCACCGGCAGGATGCTCAATGACGCAGCAGCACAGATAGACAAGAGCCTGAGAATGAGCATGGTTGATATCGAGACCTCAAAGGTCAGGACCGACCCTGCCGCAGTCTCGGCACTGCTAAATGACAAGGCCGGGGTCATCGCCACACTCGTCGCGGTCGCAGACTCGCCTGCGGCCAGATTCTTGCTCAAGTACGAGGACGGCTTCTCGGCCCGCCTGCCCGAAATCCTGCCGACCATCCCTACCTTCACCACGCTACTCCGAATCAAGGCACGGATGCTGGCCCAGTCAGGCAAGCCGGACTCGGCCATGCTGATGCTGCGTTCCGCGGTCCGGATGGCTGACATCATGGGTGAACCGTGCCTTATCCACCTGCTAGCCGGTGTGGTCGGGTTCGACTCAACCTGCGCTCTGATTGGCCGCATCGCACCGTCCGCGTCGCCGGCATCCCGTGCCATGGTGGCAAAGGAACTGGCGCGACTGGACCTCCGCGGACTGCTGGTCCGCGCAATCGCCTCAGAGGTGGTCATGACCGAGGCGACCATGGCAAGACAGGGGGCGCCTTCCGCCGACGGCCGGGAGTCTGCTATCCTCTATCTGAGGATTGGCCCGCTCCGGAACGGCGGCCGCGCCATCGCTCTCGGCATCGCAGGCCGAAGTCTGGCTGCTGCTGCCCTGCCGTGGTACAAGGGTCACTTCGAAGCCGAGAGCATCGAGAAGATAGTCTCCGGTCCCAGCCTGTACGCCAAGGTCGCAGGCATTGCCACGCCGAACATCAACGTGTTCTACAACCGCATCGAACGGATTACCGCCCGTCGCGACATGACCCTGCTCGGACTCGCCGCGCTCGACTTCCGCGCGCGTACCGGCCGGTTGCCTGCAACGCTGAACGAGGTCAACAACAGCCCGCCTTCCGACCCGTTCACCGGCAAGCCGTTCACGTACAAGCCCGACGCCCGCGGCTTCACAATCTACAGCGTGGGCAGCGACCAGACCGACAACTCCGGAGACCCGGCGAAGAACATTGTGTTCACGGCAGGGACATGAGAAGAGGTACCAGTTGCCAGTGACCATCCGGACTGACTCCTAACTGGAAACTGGTACCCGGTAACTGGACACTCCGCGCGTTAGCGCACGGTGATGAGGGTTCTTATCTTCTCGTACCTCTTCGGCCCTATGCCCTTGACGTTCTGAATCTCCTCGATTGACTTGAACCGGCCCGAAGTCTGGCGGTATTCGATGATGCGCTCCGCAGTCTTGGGCCCGACTCCGGGCAGAGTCTGCAGCAACTGCGAGTCCGCAGTGTTGATGTTGACCGGGCCTCCGGTTTGCTGGCGCACCAACCCGGGCGTGGCCGGGTAGAGCCGAATCCCCGCAACCGGCTTGAGTGTCTCCTGCGCGACCGCGTAGCCAATCCACAGGTCGGTCAGGGTCTGGGGCAGCAGCGAACCGAACACGTGGGCCCGGGCCCGCTCCAGCCATTGCTCGGTCGTGACCACACGATACTGGCCGGGCTTCCGGTCCCTCATGCGCACCCGCTCCACCTGCGATATCTCGGGCCACGAGAGCGTGTCACCGACGACAAAGTAGTCGGCCCCGGCCAGGAGCGGCGCGGGTTCATGCTGGTTCACGCTGTCCGGCGCGACTAACCGCGTCATGGTCGTGTCATCAACTATCAGGAACCGCAACCGTTCCTGGAATGGTACTACCGCGAACAGGTCCTGACGCGTGGCCGGGCCTGCGGCCAATCCCGACTCCAGCGCGTATGCGGGCAACACCGCGATGTCGGCCTGGGCCTTGCGCCTAACCGCCTCGGCCACGAGCGCGCCAAGCCTGAGCCGTCCGACGCTGTCCGGCGCGCACTCGGTCATGTTCACACAGACTGCCGTGTCCGCGCCGGCCCGGCAGAGTTCCGTGACCCGGCGCGCCGCAACTGTGGAGTCACCGGCCGGGCCCGGAGTAACGTTGAGCATCCGCGTCTCCACCTGGTAGACCCGGTGCTCGGTCTTGTTGAACATGATGTCGGCGACCCCGAGCCGCTGCCCGTAGGCCCCGGCAACCAGTACCGGCGTGGTGTTGCGGTGCGTCAATCGGCTCTCTGGTGCTCCAGGCTCCGCACCGCAGATGACAAGGTTCACTGCCGGGAAGCTGTCCGCAATCCGGCATCCGTCTGCCGGCCGAATGTGGCCGATGACGACCACAACGTCCGCGCTCTCGGCCTCGACCGCGGGCAGGTAGCGCGCGACCTGTGTCACCGGGTCGTCAACCACTAGCCCGCCGAAGTCGTCATGCCGGTTGAGAAGCGGTATGTCAGGGTCGGTCAGACCCACGACCGCTACCCTGGCGCCCTTCATGTCGCGGACAAAGTACGGCCGGAACAGCGGCACCTGGCGCTTAAGAACGACGTCGAGCATCGGGTCGGCCAGCACCGGGAATTCGGCGGTCTTGGCCAGCAACTCCAGGTTTTCCGGGCCGCCCGTGAAGTCCCGGGCCCCGGGCACGGCCGCGTCATACCTGGTCGCGTTCAGGAACTCGATGCTGATGCGGCCTTGCGAACTGTCTCCTGCCTCGGACCCGAACCCGAAGTCTCCGCAATCCACCACGAGGCAGGCGTCGGTGCGCTGCGCCGAGATGAGCGCGAACAGGCCGGTCCAGCCGCCGAGAACCCGGCGCGGCAGGCCCGCGGCCGCAAAGTCCGGGCCCGGCGCGGTGCGGGCGTGCAGGTCCCCGGTGTAAAGAATCCTCACCGGCTGAAACTCCGCCTTGGACGACGCGCCGGATAGGAGGAACGCGGCAATCAGGGCCAGCATCTAACCTCCATAGTTAGCATTGTTGACTATCTAGATTACGTTATATCAGATTTAACTTGACTCCAGGAGGCCCGAGCCTAGAATGGCCCAATGGACCTCTTCGACAAATGTAGCGAGTTTTTCAAGATAGTCCAGCAGGCCAAGGACGGTGGATACTACCCGTATTTCACGCCCATCAGTTCCGAGCCGGACCGGCGCGTGATAATCCACGGCCGGGAGCTGCTGATGATGGGCTCAAACAACTACCTGGGCCTGACCACGCACCCGAAGGTCAAGGAAGCAGCCATTGCGGCCATCCGGAAATACGGCAGCGGCTGCACCGGCTCGCGCTTCGGCAACGGCACCCTGGACATCCACATCGAGCTTGAGGCCGCGCTGGCCACCTTCTACCACCGGCCCGCCTGCGTGGTCTTCTCTACCGGTTACTCGGCCAACCTCGGCGTCATTTCGTCCCTGTTACGGCGGGGCGACGTGGCGGTTACCGACAAGTTCGACCACGCCTCAATCGTGGACGGCTGTCAGATGTCCTTCGGCACCGTCAGGCGGTTCGTCCACAACGACATTGGTTCGCTGGAACAGGTGCTGGGAACCGTGCCCGCCGACTCGTGCAAACTCATCGTCGTTGACGGAGTCTTCTCGGTGGAGGGCGACCTTGCCCCGCTCGACCGGATGGTCCCGCTGGCGAAGAAGTACGGCGCACGGCTGATGGTCGACGAAGCCCACGCTGTCGGCGTCATGGGCAAGAACGGCCGGGGCACGGCTGAGCACTTCGGGGTCGAGGACCAGGTTGACCTGCTGATGGGCACCTTCTCCAAGACCTTCGCCTCCATCGGCGGCTACGTCGTCGGGGACACTGAGCCCATAACGTTCATCCAGCACCAGGCCCGCACCGTGCTCTTCTCGGCGGCAATTCCGCCCGCGGCGACCGCCACGGTGCTGGCGACGCTGAAGATTCTCCAGGCCGAGCCCGAGCGGCGCGAGAATCTGTGGAAGAACGCCCACCGGATGAGCGCCGGACTGCGCGGAATGGGGTACAACCTCGGCACCTCCGTCACTCCCATCATGCCGATTCACATCGGCGACCAGGACCGGACCCTGACGTTCTGGCGCGAGCTGTACAACGCGGGCATCTTCACGAACGCCTTCGTGCCGCCCGGGGTCCCGCCCAACCGCTCGCTCATCCGCACCGCGGTGATGGCCACCCACACCGACGCGGACATGGACGAGGCGCTCACGGTGTTCGAGCGGGTCGGCCGCAAGTGCGGCATCATATCCTGACGCATGGTCACGACGCGCAAGGTCGAAACCGCCGCCGACCTTGACAAGTTCGTCAGACTGCCCTTCCGCCTGTACCGCGATGACCCGAACTGGGTCGCGCCGCTCACTTCGGACCAGAAGAAAACCCTGACCCCGGGCAGGAACCCGTTCTGGGACCATGCCGAACGCGACCTCTACCTGGCCCTTCGCGACGGGAAGGTTGGGGGACGGGTCGCGGCAATCCTCGACCGCAACTACAACCAGCATCATGGCGTCAAGGTCGCCTGCTTCGGCTTCTTCGAGTCGGAGAGCGACCCGCAGATCGCCGCCGCGCTGCTGGACACAGTCAGAATCTGGGGCCGGGAGCGCGGCATGGACAAGATCTACGGTCCGGCCAACCCATCGCTGAACGATGAGGTCGCGCTGCTCATTGACGCCTTCGACTCGCCGCCGATGCTGAAGATGTCCTACAACCCGGCCTACTACGTCACCCTGATTGAGGGCTGCGGGTTCACCAAGGTCAAGGACATGTACGCCTACGCCATCCAAGTTGACGTGCCGGTGCCGGAGAAGCTGCAGCGGGTCATGGCCAGGTTGAAGCAGAAGCCGGAACTCACGGTTCGGCCGGTGGATTTGGAGCACCTTGAACAGGACCTCACTTTCATGAAGGAGGTCTACAACGACGCATGGTCGCACAACTGGGACCACGTGCCCATGACCGACGCGGAAATCGCCGACCTGGCCAAACAGCTCAAGCCGCTTGTGGAACCTGAGCTTTGCCCGCTGGTCTTCTACAAAGGCGAAATAGCCGGCATGTGCATCGCGCTACCGGACTATAACCAGGTCTTGAAGAAGCTGAAGGGCACGCTCTTCCCGTTCGGCTGGCTCACGTTCCTGACCGAGCGGAACCGCATCAACCAGGCTCGACTCTGGACGCTCGGCGTGAAGTATAAGTTCCACAACCTCGGGTTCGACTCGCTGCTCTACTACGAGGCCTTTATGGGCGCGAAGCGGCTCGGGTACAAGTGGGCTGAGCTCTCGCTGATTCTCGAAGACAACGTCGGCATCATCCGCCCGATTACCATGTGGGGCGGCAAGATCTACAAGACCTACCGTATCTACCAGGCCCCGGTCGGATAGCAGACGAAGTCAGACGTCAGAAGTGAGACGTCAGATGTCAGAAGTCCGGCATCCTGTCTCTTGACCCCGTTCCCCCTTCGCCATTTCCCATTTGATTCGTCATTGGGAATTAGTGATTAGCAATTCGTAGCCCGGCGTCCGGCGCTATCCAACCCGCAACAACTCGCTCCGGCCTTTGTAGCGACGGAGCAACGTCTTAAGCACGCACCCGTTCTCGGGTTGCGCGAGTTCCGGGTCCAGTTTGACAAGCCGGAAAGCGTCCCGGCGCGCCTGCTTCAACACATCGCGGTCCCGCACGATGTCGGCTATGCGCAGGTCCGGCAGACCGTGCTGACGCGTGCCCAGAATCTCGCCGGGTCCGCGCAGTTCCAAGTCCTTCTCGGCGAGGACAAAGCCGTCGGTTGTGTCTGCGAAGAACCGCAGCCGCTCCAGCACATCACCGAGCCGCGTGCGGCTCGCGAGCAGGATGCAGAAGGACTGCTTGTCGCTCCGGCCAATCCTGCCCCGCAACTGGTGCAACTGGGCCAGCCCGAAACGCTCCGGGTGCTCGATTATCATCACCGTCGCATTCGGAATGTCCACGCCCACCTCGATGACCGAGGTCGCAACCAAGATGTCCAGCTCATGGCGCCGGAACTTGTCCATCAGGTCGGCCCGCTCCTCCGGCTTCAGCCGGCCGTGAACCAGGCCCACGCGGTGCTTCGGCAAGGCAGCCTTGGTTTGCTCAAAGGTCTTCACGGCCGACGCCAAATCAAGCTTCTCCGATTCCTCAATCAGCGGGCAGACCACGAACGCCTGCTCGCCTGCGTCCAGATGACGCGCAGTTGACTCGTACACGAGTTGGCGCTGGGTGTCGCTCATCAACCGGGTCGCGACCGGACGCCGGCCCGGCGGCTTCTGGTCCAAAAGCGAAGTATCGAGGTCGCCGTAGGCGGTCATGGCCAGCGTGCGCGGAATCGGCGTCGCGGTCATTACCAGGAAATCAGGGTTCAGGCCTTTGCCGAGCAACGCCGCCCGCTGCATCACGCCGAACCGGTGCTGCTCATCAACCACTACCAGCCCCAGCCGGCTGAACTTGACGCCCTGCTCGATGAGCGCATGGGTTCCGAAGACCATCCGCACCTCGCCGGACTCCAGCCCGGCCACAATCTCCCGACGCTCCGCGGCCCGGGTCGAACCGGTGAGCAGCGCGACCTTCACCCCCAGCCCGGCCAGCCGCTCGTGCCAGCCGAGAAAGTGCTGCTCAGCCAGGATCTCGGTCGGCGCCATCATCACCGACTGGCACCGGTTCTCCGCCGCCACCAGCATCGCGTACAGGGCAACAACGGTCTTGCCCGACCCGACGTCGCCCTGCAGCAGCCGGTTCATGCAATGCTCGCCGGCCATGTCCTTCCGGATATCGGCCAGCACTCGCTCCTGCGCCTTGGTCAGGGTGAAATTCAGGGCCGCCATGAACGGCCTGGTCAACTCGCCCGTTTCCGCGAGACTGGTCCCCTTCCGGGCCTGCGCGTTCTCGCGGTGGCGCAGTGCAAGCAGCAACTCAAAGTAGAACAGTTCGTCATAGCTCAGACGTTCCAGCGCCTTGCGCGCGGATTCGATGTCCTTAGGAAAATGCATCGCCTCCAGCGCATCGCTGATTGCCGGGTACCCGTAGTGTTCCAGAATCTCCGGGCGCAGCGTCTCCGGCACCTGCCCGCGGCACCGGTCCAGCGCGGCCCGCACCGCGTTGCGCACGGTCCAGATGGAAAGACCTTCAGTCAGCGGGTAGATAGGGATGATGGCGTTGGTGAACGAGAAATTCTCCCCCTCCTCGGCCAGCTCGAACATCGGGTTCACGAACTGCTTGCCACGGTACAGGCTCACCTGGCCGGACAGTAGTATCTCCTGATTCGGCCGGAATCGCTCATACAGGTCCGGCCGGTTGAACCAGGTCGCCTCAATTATCCCGCTCGAATCCTTGACCATGGCTGAAACTACCTGCTTGTAGCTCTTCAGTCTCCGGCTGCCGGCCGCAACCACAATGCCGATGACTGTCGCCTCGTCGCCCGGTCTCAGGTCCCGAATCGCGAGCATCTGGGAACGGTCAAGGTAGCGCCGCGGCGCGAAAAACAGCAGGTCCTGGATTGTCTCGATTCCGACCTTGGCCAGCAGTTCGGCTCTGCGCGGCCCGATGCCCTTCAGGTACTGAACCGATGCGTCCGGCCCGGCCTGCTCCTCGTAGCGTTCACCGATTGTCGCCATCTACCGTCCCTCCGTCGTGGGGCTTTCGCCTTTCGCCTTCTGACTTCTGCCTTCTATCATCTGCGCTCTAGCTCTTGATATCTGCTACTTGCTATCTGCCTTCTGATTCCTGTCTTCTGCCTTCACCAACTCCAGAAGCTCCGCCTCACCGATTACCTTTACTCCGAGTTCCTTTGCCTTGTCGTACTTGGACCCCGGCGACGCGCCGGCTACCACGAAATCAGTCTTCTTTGAAACCGAGGACACGACACTGCCGCCACGCGACAGTATCAACTCGGTCGCCTGCTCGCGCGTACGTTGCTCAAGGGTTCCGGTCAGGACGAACTTCATCCCCTGCAGGGGTTTGGGCCCGGCCGCGGATTTCTCCTCGAACCGCAGCCCGGCCGTGCGCAGCCGCTCTACGAGTTGCAGGTTTTCCTTGTCCGCGAGAAAGTTCGCGAGCGACTCCGCCACGGAAGAGGTCAAGGCTGAGGTCGAGGTTGAGGTTCCGGACTCAACCTTAGCCTTAACCTCAACCTTAAGCCTGTCCCACGACCCGAACGCCTGCACCAGCAGCCGCGCCGCGTGAACCCCGACGTGCCTGATTCCCAGGCCGTACAATACGCGCGTGAACGGCCGGGCCTTGCTCGCCTCCAGACCGTCCAGTATGCCCTGCGCCGACTTCTCCCCCATCCGCTCCAACTCCACCAGCTTCGGCAGGGTCAGGTCGTAAAGGTCTGCCAGGTTCTTCACCAGCCCGGTCCCGACCAGTTGCTCGACCAGCTTCTCACCCATCCCTTCGATGTCCATGGCTCCACGCGAGCCGAAGTGGAGCAGGCGCGCCTTGAGCTGCGCCGGGCACGATGCGTTTACGCACCGCCATGCGACTTCCTCTGCCTCACGGAACAGCCGCGTACGGCAGACAGGGCACTTTCTGGGCATCCTGAAGGGTTTGGCATCCCGCGGCCGCTTCTCCTTCACGACCTTCAGCACCTGCGGGATTATCTCGCCCGCCTTGTGGACCACGATGGTGTCCCCTTCACGGATGTCGAGTCGCGCGACCTCGTCCATGTTGTGCAGAGTCGAGTGGGTCACATTCGTGCCTGAAATGAACACCGGGTCCATTTCCGCAACCGGCGTAACGGTGCCCAGCCGCCCGACGTTTACGTATATCCTGCGGACGACCGTCTCCGCCTCCTCGGGCGGGTACTTGTACGCCACGGCCCAGCGCGGGCTCTTCTCGGTCATGCCGAGTTCTTCCCGGTCGGAGAACCTGTCAACCTTCACAACCATCCCGTCTATGTCGTAGTCCAGGTCGTGCCTGTGCCCGGCCCACTCCTCGCAGTACGCGATAACGGCCTCGACATCGCCGAACATCCGGCTTTCCGGTGCGACCTTGAACCCAAGCTCTGTCAGCTTCGCGAGGGTCTCATGGTCGGAGGCAATGTGCCGTATCGGCCGCGGAATGGTATGGACGCAACAGTCCAGCTTGCGCTTTCGCACAAGCTTCGAGTCAAGCAGCTTCAGAGTCCCGGCAGTTGCATTGCGCGGATTAGCAAAGGTCCCAAGTCCTTCCTCCTCGCGCTCGTCGTTAATCCGTTTGAACTCCCGGCGCGGCATGAAGGCCTCGCCCCGTATCTCAAACTGCTCAAACCCTTTCTCCTCGCTGCGCAGCCGAAGCGGCACTGACGATATGGTGCGCACGTTCGCGGTCACGTCGTCGCCCCGAAACCCGTCGCCTCTGGTGGCCCCGCGTGCCAGTCGGAATCCCTCGTAACGCAGGGACACGGCCACGCCGTCAATCTTCTGCTGAACAAGGTAGGCGGCCCCGGGCACGACCTTGCGCACCCGAACGTCAAACTCACGCAGCTCATCGTAGGAGTAGGTGTTGTCCAGGGAAAGCATCGGCGGGTCGTGGGCAACGGTCCCGAACTCTTTGAGAGGTTCGCCTCCCACGCGCTGGGTCGGTGAGTCCGGTGTAACAAGGTCCGGGAACTGACCCTCCAGTTCCTGCAGCCGCTTCAGGAGTTGGTCGAACTCATAGTCGGATATGACCGGCTGCGCGAGCACGTAGTACCGGTAGTTGTGCTCGTCTATCTCCTTGCGGAGTTTGTGGATGTCGGCCCGGGCACCGGCTCTTTTCACGGCCTCTATTCTTGCCGGATTCAGGCGAAAGTCAACGCCAGAGGAATAGAGATGAAGGAATGAAGGGATAGAGGGACAGAGTGGCGGACACTCGATCTCTTGATCCCTTGATCCCTCGATCCCTTTCCGTCACTCGTTGACCCGGCTGCGGTTCGGACTAGACTCAGATACTAAGAAAGACAGCCAATGCGTGTCATCCTCGTTGTGCTTGCGGCAGCCGCGATAGCCTCGGCCGGAACGGTCGGAGACTATCTGGGATTCCGGGTAAACAAGCAATCAACCGACTCGCTCATCGGTCGTGACTCGATTCACTATCTGCTCCCCAGCCCGTCCGACACGGTAATCCCAAGCATCGGCACCGATACTACGACGGTGATTGCTGAGACCTCACGGCTCGGTGATACGGCATGGGTGGTCAGGCACGTGAGCGTTGGCGCCGGCACGACCGTCGCTGTAGACACTTCCATTGAGTCGGGCGACACGTTCCTCTGCAGGCGCACGCAGTTCGGAGACTCCGTACGCTGGCTGAACTCCTACCGCATCCCGTTTGCCTTGGGCTCCACCTGGTTGTTGGGTTTGGCCGGCACGTACATCTATGACTTCAATGGCGACACTGTGCTCGACACGTTGTCGGTCTGGGCTGACACCTGCCGCGTGCTCGACACTGAGGACGTCTCCGTGCCCTACGGCGCAGTGCCCCATTGCTACAGGCTGTCCCGTACCATGTATCAGCGCCTGGCCACTCAACAACAGGGCATCCCGGTCATCGAGTCAAGCTACATCCGTACTACGGAATGGTACAAGGACTCCCTTTGGGCGGTGAAGGAGTCGGTCATGGCATCAGGCCCGATCTACACCTGGATCCTTGTCTGGCTGCATGCGGCCGACTTCGTCTCAGTCTACGTCACTGAGCTCGATGCCCTCGGTACGGTCGGGCTTGCCGCCCGGCCCGAACCTCCTTCGCCCGGCGCGATTGCGGCGTGGCCGACCCTGTTCCGTGACAGGGTCGCGCTTACGCTCCCGACGCGCCGCAATGCCGGACTTGTACGAGTCTTCGACCCGACCGGCCGCCTCGTGCGGTCGGTTTCCGTGCCGCCGTTCTCCCGACGCCTGTCCCTTGACCTGCGCTCACTGGCACCCGGCACCTACCTCATTCGGGTCGGCGAATCGGTCTGCCCGGTCACCAAGGTAGAGTAACCCTTGCTGGCCTCAATCCTGCTGCTTATACAGATTGCTGCCGGGCCGCCGGATGTCGTGGTCACGCGCTGGGTCAGCCCGGACAACTCAAAACCCATCACATTCCGGAAGTGGCGCTCGACGCTCACTCCTCAACCCTGGCAGGTCAAGACCGTGATGCCGGGCCGAGGATTCGACGGCCGGCTGGACGTGTTTGTGCAGGAATCGCTTGTCGCCCCTCTTCGACCCGCGCTGGAAACGCTTGCCTCGGACCTTGCCCGGGAAACGTGCGACGTGGCCGTGTTCTCGGTCTCCGGACGCTCGGCTGAGTCTCTCAAGGCATTCCTCGTGTCGGAATACCAGACCGGCATGACCTCGGCGCTGCTGGTCGGTGACCTGCCCGTCGCCTGGTTTCAGCTCATTGACGACTGGAACGGCAACGGGCACAGGGACTCGGCCGACGGCGACGTGTATGAAGAGTTTCCCTGCGACCTGTACTTCTCGGACATGAACGGAATCTGGGCAGACAACATGGTGCGACTCGACACTCTCGACAGCCTCGTACCCGGAACCGACTCCATCTACGACTCGCACACGGGCGACATCTCACCCGAGATAGCGCTGGGCCGGCTGCCCGCCTCGGCAATAGGCAACGACACCACGCTGCTCACGCGGTACTTCGACAAGGACCACCGTTATCGCACCGGCCAACTAAACGTCACCGACCGCGCGCTGGTGTACATTGACGACGACTGGGTCCCCGAAGCAGTCCAGTGGGACAGTAACGTGGGAATGCTCTACCCTGACCGGGTGTTCATCTCCGACTCGGAGACGACCCGCATCCTTGACTACCGGCCACGCATTGATACGGCCGCTTACCAGTGGATTTCACTCATGTCCCATTCCTGGCCGGGCGGCCATGCCATGAAGTACAACCACGGGCAGTCCTGGGATTGGTTCTATGCCACTCAGATTCCAAGCCTCGACCCGGCTGCGTGTTTCTACAACCTGTTCGCATGCTCCAACGCACGCTTTGTCGAACCCGGGTTCTGCGGCGGGTGCTACGTTTTCCAGACTTCAACCGGGCTCGGCGCTGTCGGCTCGACCAAGACCGGCTCGATGCTCGAATTCCAGGATTTCTACTACTCGCTGAGCGTGGGCAACGGAATCGGCCAGGCCTTGACCGACTGGTTCTTCTGGCGGTTCTATGACGGCTGCCAGAGCTGGGAACGTTCCTGGTACTACGGCATGTGCTGCATCGACGACCCGACCCTGCGGCCGCGCGTGCATGTGACCGGAACCGCCGAACAACACGCAATGCTGCCTGCGGCCTTGTCACTCCGTCTGCTCTCCAGCCCTGTCCGGGGTCTCCTGTCCGTGGAGGCTACGTCCGACGGAACCGCGCCCTGCCGGGTCCTGCTCGCCGACGCCTCAGGCCGAATTGCGGCGACGCTGTTCTCCGGCCGCCTGTCCGGCCCGCGCCGCTTCTCGGTGGAAACCGGGAGTCTCCCCGCAGGCATCTACCACGTGATTCTCCAAGCCGGCATTCTCCGCGCCAGCGTCTCCACCGCAATCCTCAGGTAACACCGCCGCCGGCCGAATCCTGCCAGCCGTCAACCCTCTCGCGTCAGGCGGGGGACGTCAGACTACTGGGAAGTGCAACCTGCAGACTGGTAACTGGTCACTGCGCGCAGGATGCGCGGTCGGGGCTGCCTTGACCGTGGCAAGCGAACTGGTAGAATTATGCCAAGATAGCGATGCCCCAGCCCAAAACTGATGCCCAGCAAGAGACGGCCGCGGTAGCGGACTACACCGCTCTAGTGTGCCAAGTGCTCAAGACGTGTCTGGACAATAGGCTGTCCAAGCTGCCGTCCATTCCTCTTGTCAAGTTCTTGTACCTGTCGGAGTGCGAGTACTACCGACTCTATCGCCGCAGGCTGTCTTCGCTTGGGTGGTTCTTCTACAAGTTCGGGCCGTGGGCAAGGGAACTCGCGGGAGACTCAAACCTTGTGGAGACGGAGAAGAAGACCATCGCGACCAACAAGTGCATCACGTATCGCAAACTCGACTGGCTGGATGCGAAACGGCACGGTGACTACATCGGGGACTCGGATGCGTGTAATGTGGTTCGCCGGGTTGTCACGCCCTGGGCGCTGCGTTACACCGAGGAAGAGGCGCGTTGGGATCTGGTCACCCGTGAGTTGCTGAACGAAGTCTACTTCCACACAGCACCGATGCGTCACGCCCGGTTCAAGGAGACCTTGGACTTCACGCTGATTCCCCCGGCCACGGCTACAGTGGAACTAAAGATTGACCCGAAATGGGTCGCCGAGGTCAAACGCCGGTTCCGGGAAACCCGTAGAAAGGCCGAGTCCGGCCGGAGTCTCTACCCGCTCCCCGAGCTTGCGCCCGCAGTGCGGGAGAACGTTGCGGCGGCTCTGCAGCGATTGGATGACGAAGAGGGCCCTTGGCTCACGAGTGACGTCCGGGTCAAACTCGACACAGCAGGCGGGTCGTTCGGCGTAGAGTGATTCGGCAGTTCTTCGACAGCGGGTTCTACAAGACCACACCGCAGACCCGATGTGATGGTCGCTTGGCATGGGCACCCATACTGTACCTACCGACGGTGAGTGACCCCTGCATTCTCCGCCCGGACGCAGGTGGGCAGTGGGTTCCGGGGTTCGTGGACAGGAATAGCTTCACACCAGCGTCTCATCCCCCTCTCATGAGTCCGGTCCAAATGGATGTCAACACTGAGCTCATGGCCGTCCCGGCAAAGAAACGTCCCGTCGTGTTGCTGGCTTCTGAGCGCTACCCTGAGCTGTGGCGGCTGAAGAGCATCTCTCACAACCGTCTGCGACTGAAGCCGGAGATCGGCTGGCTCGTCGTCCCTACCTATGACTACGATGCCGACGCCGACCTCAAGCAGCTTGTGGAAGCGTTGTATTTCCCGCAATTCTTCCCTCTGGTTGGCAACAACGGCTGTCCCAAGTTCGACAGTTTTGCCCGGCTCGACCGGCTGCAGACCGCACACGAATCCATGACAGAGCTATCCAATTACTGCATGGCTGATGACATCTTGGCGCTGCTGCGCGAGGCGGTCGTATCGTACATCACAGGCACCGAGCAGGGTGATTCCTATCCAACGCTGCGCGGCACGTTCGTGGAAGAACTGCGCAGGCAGAACGTCCTCTTCTAGGCCGGCGCTTGCGCTAGGCGTCGAGGTCGGCTAGGTAGTCGAAGACCAGCCGAACTCGCGCAGGACTATCCGCGCCGCGCCTTGACATCGGTCAGGAATATGGGAGTGTCCCGGATTTCCGCAGGTGAGAAGAACGTTCGCCGGCCTGATACTGGTGCGTATCGTGGCCGCCGTTTCTCGGCTGCTTATCCCCAGAACCGGTGCAGACGTAGCCACAGAGGCCACAGAGAACGCGAAATGGGCGAAGCCGGGCCGGATCCGTACCCTCAGTTGTCTCCGTGCGCTCTGTGGTTCAATGTCGGGTTTAGGGCCTATGCTGTGGCTTGACAGACTCGTAAAACGGTTACCGTCCCCGATAATATGACAGACTCGTAAAACGGTTACCGTCCCCGATAATAGCGCAGGCAGAACGTCCTCTTCTAGGCCGGCGCTTGCGCTGGGCGTCGAGGTCGGCTAGGTAGTCGAAGACCAGCCGAACTCACGCAGGACTATCCGCGCCGCGCCCATCACGCACCAACATTCTGCAGCAACTCGGCAATGCTGCCGACCCAGAACCGCCGGTGCAGTTCATCCGACTGAGCCGCGTCACGGTTGTAGCAGAATGTCTGGACGTTGGCCGCAATCCCTTCATGCATGATGCGCCGCGGCCGACCATTCTGCTCAAAGAGATGCCGGTAGCCGTCCAGCTTCCAGTAGGTCTTCGTGTGCGCCATGCCCTTGGGGTCAACGAAGACAATGTGGCAGTGCTCGCCTTTCCTGAGCCAGAACACGAAGTCGGGCCGGAACATGGCGACACGATTCTCCTCCGGGTTGTAGTACGGTATGCCCACGTCGTCCAGCGACTCATCCAGCTTACTGAACATCCACCAATCGTACTCACCGAAGCCGGTCCCGCCATCGGCCAGGTACTTCTCAAGGTCGCGCACGAATCTCACTTCGCTCTCGGTGCGAATCACATGCTTGATGTAGTCCGCCCGCCCCTGTTCATCCAACAGGACCGGCAGGTAGTAGTGGTTCGGCACATACACGATGTTCAGCTTCCTGCCATCATGGTCGAACTCGGCGCTCTCTTTCATTCGTTCAAGCGCCTTCACCCCGGCTTTGTACTGCCCCCGTGTAATCTCGCCCCGGTCGAGCTTCTCGTCCAACTCACGCTCCCGTCCCGGCTTCCGGCTCGCGTCGTGCACCGCGTCAACGTCCTTCTGCAGCTCGCTGACATCCTTGAGTGTCACCTGGACATTCAGGTAGTGGCAAATCTCCTTGTCCAGTTCCTTCAGCCGGTCGAACTCCTGTGGCGCAATTCCGAAGTAGGCCAACACGCGCCGGGTCAGCAGGTCCGGGTTCCGGTACTCGCGCGCGCCTTCGTGAAAGAACGTCTCCATCGGCGCACTCACGCTCTCTTTGAGCATTCCCAGCAGCTTCGGTTCGGCCTCGTAGTTCGCCAGCAGCACGCGGTCGTCACCCAGATAGCCGACATACCGCTGCAGCAGGTCAAACTCGGGCCGCGTTACCTCGAACCCCGGCAACTCGCGCTGCTCGGCCATCAATCCGCTTGCGGTTCGATAGACCGGGATAAGCAACTGCCGCTTCCCGGCTTCCTCATTCCGGAACAGGGTCAACAACTGCCGTTCGCCGGCTCTCGCCTCATTCTTCAGGTGCTCAATCACCTGCTGCAGGGCATCCCGATTCGTGCCCATCACAAACAGCGTCTCCAGTGCCTGCGCATCATCCTGAATCTGTCCATAGACGCCTTCCGCAAGCAGTCCGGCGTTGTTGAGGAACTTCAGCCGCTGGCGTCTGCCCTCAAGCGGCTCAATCCTCACGCCCCGGCCGACCGATTGCAGGATGAACTTCCGGGCGTCCGTGCCGACCCCGATGTTGATGAAGTTGGCGACATTCGGCCGATTCGAGTCCCAGCCCTCATAGAAGCTGCGCGACCCCATCAGGATGTTTACCTCTGAGTCAGGCGCATTCAGCCGCTCAAAGTAGCTCTCGTCCTCGTGGCGGTCGGTCACGTTATACCCGTCCAGTTCGTCCTTGAGCCAGCCCGATACGTCACCAATCTTAATCAGGGCAAACGGTCGCTCGCTGGTCTTGAGCTTGAATGCCAGTTCCTGCCGGTTCGAGGGCCTGACCAGGACCTCAATCTCACCCGGAGAACTCGCGTTGAACACGAGCTTCAACATGTCCTTCGGCTTCAGCCCGCGCAGCACGACTTCCTGTACCGAAACGACGCTGTCGCTCTCGAACACCAGCGCAGGGCGCTGACTGAGTTCGTCCAGCAACTCCTTCTTCGCCGCCTGCCAGACACTGTCCGCTACCTCGCCCTTTCCGGCTCGCTCCAATTCCCGGAAGAACCGCTTCAGGTCCGCGTCCTCGGTATTCACGGAATTGACCAGGGTCAGAAGCAGCGGCCGATGGTACATCTTCGGCTGCTTCGTCCTCAGCCGCTCAGCCAGCTTCATGACATAGGCCAAGAGCATCAGCGACTTGAGCACAATCTTCTGCTTCTCTTCGCCGGTGTAGTCGTCCTGGTCCCGGAACGCTCGGAACTCCTGTTGGAGGATGGCAAGGTGCTTGCCGTATCCGGCCTGCGTGAACCGGGCCAGATTGAAGTCGCAGACCGTGGTCACGATGTCACGCTCGTCGGTGAACGTGGCCGAGAAGTTGAACAGAAAGCCGTTGCGGGCGAGAATCGAATAGATGTGCTGGCGCTTGGAGTCCTCCTTGTCGCCCTTGTGCGCCTCATCGAGCAGGACGTACGACTTCCCATTGTCGTCGTAGTTACGGAAATCGATGATACGTTCCTTCTGCTCGTCGCTCAGGTTGTCAGGACGGTAGTAGAAGATGGCCATCGACCAGTCGCACGACTATCGCGGGAAAGGGTAATCTAGCTGATTTCAAACAAGCAGGCGCGGTGGCTGATTTCAAGGGTCAGGCAGGTGTTCTGCTCGACCGTGCGGTCTCGTGTCAAAGGTCTCTTCTTGTCACCGGGATTTGCCCAGCGGGTGTTCTACGCAACCACGCCGCATGGTGTGACACGGCTGGAGTCCGGTGTTGTGTGGCCGACGTGACGGACGCCGTAGGGCTGGCTATTCGAGAGCTTCTTCTATCAGCGGCGCAAGCTGGTGTCGGACCTCGACGAGGTCAACCCTAAGTCCGTGAACAGAGCCTATGACGCTTAGGTCGTGCAGGAATTCGGCTACCCAGTCGTAGTAGTGGCCGAGTCGCTTCAGTCGTTCCACCTTCTCCATCCCTGTTACGGGGTCGCCCACCGCAAGGTGATACAGAGCCGCGGCCGACTGAGCAGTCCTCCACGTCTGGTCGACGTCTTCGGTTTCTATCCATGCCACGCAGTCGCTTGCCCGGGCCTTCGCTTCCTCGATACCGTCAGTACGACGGAGTTCGCAGCGAATCGCAGCGGACAGGTCCGTCAACTTCATGCTCTCGACGCTAGCTCCCTTGAGCATGTCTCTGAGCCTAATCAGGGTCTTGCCTGCGTCAACGCTGTTGTGGAGTGCCTCGGAGCAACGCAACTTGATAAAGAGCAGTGCCGAATTGCTCTCGACCACATCCGACCCGAGACGACTCAGGACCTCCAAGGCTCGTTCGTATTGCGCCGTGACGAACAAAAGATCCGCCTTACGCGACAACATTTCCCTCCAGCGGTCTACGTCGTGGGCGTACCGCGCCATGTTGTCGGTCTGCGCGATGGCCTCACGCCACAGCCTTGCGCTGAGCAACAGAGCACGCTCCGCATCGGGCAAAGCTCTCACAGCGGCATCTTGTCTCATCGGAAAAACTGCCTCCGTGACCTTGCTTAGGTCCGCCCGGGCGCCGCGTGGGTCTCCGAGTCGCTCGACCATTATCCGGTAGCGGCGCTCTAGTATTTCATCAAGTTGTATCGGTCCGGTCCAGTCTTGGAACTCTCTGAGAATGTCGAGCGATCTCCCGAACAGCCGTCTGCTTGCCGACGCGTCGTCTTGAAGCGCCCCAACCACTACGTAGGTGTCTGCGGCTGCCGGAGGCCAAGTCACGTCACCACGGTGGAAACCGGACTCCCGCTCAACCGTTTCGAGGACCTCAGTCCATCGGCACAGTCGAATGAGTATCTGGATAGCAAGCCGAGCGAAGGGAGATCGCCGGGCGCCGGTTGCTAGATCTGCAGTTTTTGTTGCGGCGTCAAGTGCCTTGGGCCAATTGCCTGTGATACGGTACAGTCGGCAGAGTGCGGAGAGGGCAGTGGGGCAGTCGGCGAAGACCGGTGACTTCAGCGCCTCCACGAAGTCCTCGACAGCATGGCGATCTCTCCATCTCTCCTGCGCATATGACCCGATGGCTGACGCCACTTGTTCACGCTCAGTCTCATGCTTTGCAGCGCCATCCAGAAGTAAACGAATAGACTCAGTTCTGTCGCCACGCAATAGCACCATTTCCGCCACCGTAGCCAAGGAGTAGACGTCGTCAGGTGCCTCCTCTAGCCAAGCGCGAGCTTCAAGCTCGTCGTGCGGGTCAAAGTCCCACTTCAGCTCGCCCTGCAGCCTCCAGATTCGGAGGATATCGTCACGGCGGTCCCATGGTTCCAATCTCAGCAGTCGGCGGTACATTTCAAGAGCACTCTCCCGGTACTGACCCCCCTCGATTCTGTAGAGCTGCGCCAGCCGGCGCAACACGCGGGCGACGCGCACCTCCGGCTCGGTGTGTAGCACCTGTTCTAGATACTTGATCTCCGCCAAGCGAGGCTCATCTGATTGTCGACTCAGTATGCTTGCGCGCGTGAGGTAGATCGCAGTCTTTTCCTCGCCGTCGACCAGTCCGAGTGCCTCCTGAAGGAGGGACTCGGCTCGGACAAAATCGCGCAGTGTGCCGCATAGCTCTGCCCAACGCCAGAGCAGCAGTGCCATGTCGTGGTTTGTGGCCTTATCTTTCTCGCGAGCATGCTGCAAGACTGCCAGGACATCCTCAAAAGCCTTGTGAGCTGACGCGGGTTGGCCATGCGCAGCATGAATGCCAGCGACTAAGCTAGCCGCTTCATGTGCAAAGTCGGGCCTAGCATCTGCCACTACGAGGTTGAAAGCAATGAACCCAGGTATGTCGGGAGGCTCTTCAAGGTATGCTTCGCTAGTAGCAGTGAAAAGCCGGTCAAGTGATTCCTTGGTTTCTGAGTCCCTGTGCTTAAGCACGGCACTACGCAGCCGAGGCAGGCGGCGATCACGACTCGCCTTTGACGACTCGTCCACATCGTTGAGCAAGAGAATGGTGTCGATGCTCGGCATCCCCGGACCGCCGGTTGCTTTGTCTTGTTCAGCCTCAAGGGCAAGCAAGCGGCTTAGCACGCTTCTTGATTCCACCCTCTTTTCAGCCTTAAGACAGACCTCCGCGTAGAGACGGAGAAATTCTGGCTCGTCTCGATACGGAGGGGTACCCGACAGGGGCGCAATCAAGTAGAGCGCGTCCTTCGCGTTGCTCTGCAGTATACGGCGGGCTTCAATCATCTTAGAGCGAGGGTCGGCCGGGTTGTGGCCTATGATCCACTCGGTCAGCTCGTCGTATCGGCGAGCCAAGTAGTTACCGGTTCCGGACACCAGCATCGGCCGCTCATCGACAGCCAGTTGCGGGTGGTAAGGCAAGGCCATCTCGGCGAGCAGACAGCTGCTACTCAGGCCCCGTCTTCGAAGCATTTCACGCATCAGGTCAAATGCTTTCTTCTTGCCCACTTCCTCACCGGCAGGCACGAGAGACGGCAGGACGTATACTCTGGCTGACAGATAGTCTTTGAACACCGTCAGGACTTCCTCGGTACCTCGGATGTTCTGTTCGTTGAGACCCACGACCATGATTATGTCGTCAGGAAATAGGACCGCAGCGACTTGCGATGTGTCGCATAGACCGGTACGGCTATCAACCAAGAGATACTCGCACTCCTGTTCCGCGAAGGCCGCCTTGACTGACGAAACGGGTTCGGAGCCCACTTTGCGGCCACCATCGTCGGTAGAAGTTGCGGCAAAGAAACGCCGTAGCTCTAGGGGGGCTTGGCCGACCGAAAGAAAGAGGACGAGCCCCGGGTTCGGGAACGCCTCATCGACGACCCAGTTAGCGAAGGGGCCTATGCCGAACGTCCGACCGTACTGGCGACGGGCGTCTGACGGCACTATCTGCGACATCGCTTCAGCGTATGCGGCTCGATCGTCTTTGGTCTCGCGATCCGACATCGCGAGGTAACCAGATAGTCCCTTGGCTTGACTTGGCACTCTGAAAGTCTCTGCCAGCGAGAGTCCTGGGGCCTCTAGGTCCAAGTCGAGAACACCTACTCTCTTGCCTTTCACAGCCAACCGCCACGCTATGTTTGCCAACGCCATGGTTCGACCGACGCCGCCCTTATATGAGTAGAATGTTATTGTCTTCACATTCGCCCTCTACGCCGCAACGCACGCCTGGACTGATGGAACCAGCGCGCCTCGCTTGGCGTACCGGTCCATTACTTGCCGGCGACGGTAGAGCAAGGGAAGCAGAGGTAAGTCCGCGGGTCTGCTGGCCGTCTCTGCGTCGATCTTCGCTATCTCAACTCTGGCCCTAATGGACCTCAAAGAAGACGGGAACCCACCTATCTCGTCCAGAATTGCATCAACGTACAAGTCGCGCCACTCTATCGGTGAAACCGGTTCACCTTTGAAGACCCTGTGGGAACGCGCCAGGAGACTCAGCGACTGCGACAGCACTAGGAGCAACTGGCCGTGGTTGGCGTACCGACGGAAACCTGGTACGAGCGGGTACGGCTCCTCAATGAGAGTCGGGCTGCGCGCAATTCTGTCTGCCGATGCTTCCTGTCTCCGTGACTCCAACGCGAGAAAAGAGAGCAGATTCGCGAGTTCGGTGACCGCCGCATCTAGTTCGGACTGGCTAGCACCTTCGCGTGGCTCGAAATGCGGCACGACGTATGCAAGGTGATTCTCGATCGCTGCTTTCCATCCCATACGCACAAGTGCACGGAAAGCGATCATTCGTAGGTCGAGCGGGAGTCCTTCGCCTCGCAGGCACTCCTCGTGGAGCAGGGGTTCCCAGAAGGCAATGCGGGTCCTGCCCGGCGACTCGCCCATCTGAGACTCGATGATACTAAGCGCACCAAGGGCTTGATGCAGCAGGCTCTCGGACCATGGTGCAGGGGCCATGGCGAGCAGTGATTTCGCAAATCCCAAGTCGAGCTTGCCCTGAGTGACAAGTCTCGCGCGCAGGAACTCTGCAATGGGAGGTGCACCGATGACTTCTCCCACACGGAGCAGCCGGGAGAGGATGTCGATCTGCTCTGCCTGAAGGGCACGATCTGAGTGAGCCCCGTACTCGTTCAGGTGGATGCTGGCCAAGTCTATCACGGCAGCCGCGAGCCGGGCTCTGAACAAATCGTTGGAGCGCGAATTCGCCCAGATCAAGAAATCCTCAGGTGACTCCTGGTTTCGCGAGATATCGTAGTCCGGGACCGTCGCTCGGCCTGTGAGACGCTGAAGGATGTACCGCCTGAGTTCCTCGTCTGACATCGCGACGAGGCGCGTCAGTGCGCCTTCATATGGATTCCAATTCGTCATCAGCTCATTCCCTCCTGCGGGACGCGCTATCGGCAAGCACGGTCATCGCGCCTAGATGACTCGAACAATTTCTGTTGACCACCGCGTCCTGGCGTGAGTCTCTGAGATTCGCAGACTCTCTTCACTGACCCCGGAAACCACGGGCTTCGTGCCGTCTGGTTGGTCGGCAACCTGCAATCGGACCGCGCCGCTATCCAACTGATGCGCCAAGTCCTGAATCCGGACGACCAGTTCAGGGACCCCGTGTTTCTTTCCATCCCGCGTGTGCCTTGTCATGCCATGGGGTCCTTCATCCTTCCTCGTGGCACACCACATGTAATAGAACCGCGAGTCGGCGACCGTCGGGATACGTAGGTCCTGCCAGACAGCCGCGCTATCCACTACCATGAGGACAAACCTGTCACCCTCGTGACACTCTACTCCAACACTCGCTACAGCATCCAGGACCGCCGGACCAGGCACTACGACGCCATCCTTGTCGCCAGCTACAAACAAGTCCCCCAGGATACTATATCTAGTCAGCCACACCACACCCTTCAGCCGCGCATAAGGATTGTGCAAGCGAGGATGGACGCCGCAAAGCCACTTCAGGTATGACTTGCCCGCGTCGAGCGACATGTCTATGTCTTCCGGCGGTTCGCAGTACCTGACGAGCGATGCGAGCCGGTTCCATCCATCGCTGTCTGGGGCAATGCCGTCTGGCGGCGCCGGAATCCGCATACCTCTACAGAACGCGTCCTGCAGAAACTCCTGCTGAAGTCCTGCCGTAGACGCAGGCGGGCTAGCCCAGCGTAAGAACTCCAGAATAGCAGAGGGGTCAGGGGCGGGCAGTACCATTGCCGGATCAAGCACACGGTCCAGCAACGAAGCAAAAGCGACCTCCTCAGTCGTATCATCGAAGCGTTCGTCCGCCATGATATTGTGCCAAACGACCCCAGACCGATACTCCTCGGGTACTCTCCAGCCAGAGCCGCCTGCCCACCCGTCGAACATGGACGCCGAGCCAGCTTTGCCACGCTGCCTCAGTCCGTGGTACCAGTTACAAGCAGCGAGGCGCCCAGCTGCACAAGTGAGGAAATCCACTTAGCCCTACGCGAAGTCCGCCTGTCTGGACAACACTGACCTGCGAGTAGTAGTACGAAGCCGCATCGTCTTGTGGGAAAGTATAGGCTCGAACGACGTTCCGTCAAGCAAGGGAAAAAGCGGGGCACTTCGAGTCTCCATCGGCGGTTTGACGGATCCCAGGTACACCGGACGAAGATAGTAACTTCGGTGCCTAGTCACAGGTCGATCTTTCCGTTTCCGGTTCTTCGCGTTTGATGCGACATGCGGAGCCTTTGGCACGCCGTCTTCAGTCTGCCATGCGATTCGGTCGAGGGTGATGACGTAGTTGGAGTTGAGCACGAACTTGGGCTTGTTCCAGATGCGTACCAACTCGTCCTCGAACTGGCTGATGAAGTCAATGACCTTGAGCGCGATGTCTTTCAGGACCTGCAACTGCTTGATGCGCTGCTCGGTCCAATCGCTCTCGCCCGAGAAGACGTACTGGTAGAGCCAGAGGTCGAACTGCTCGCGCAGGAAGGCCTTGGCATTCTTGTTGATGAAGTAGTCAACCTCGCTCTGCCGCTCGAACACGCGGAACGCCCGCTCGACCGTCTCTTCCTTCACCTCGACGCCGAGCTTGTGCAACTGGCGCATGATGTCATCCAGCTTGGTCTTCCGGCCCTTCTCTGAGTAGGCCGTCGCGAAGACCAGCGCGCCGTCCTCGCGCTTGCCGGTGAACTCGTAGACCAGTTCCCGCTTTTCGTTGGCCCGCTTGTGCTCCAGGCACGAGGCGTCGAAGAAGAACTTGCGGTCGTCCACTTCGACCTCAAGGCTATTGAACAGCCGGTCGGTCTTGACGTAGTAGAGCATGTGGGTCTTCCAGAAGAGCACAACGTCGCGGTCGTCGGTATAGACCTTCTCGTAGATGTTCTTGTGGGCCGGGGTGTGCTGGAAGTAGATTGACCCGCTCGGGCTGAAGTAGCGGTGAAAGAAGTCGTAGAGCTTGTCGAACAGCTCCTGCCGGAAGCCGGGGAATGGCTTGAGCGCAGCCTCGATGTCCTTCTGGAGTTTCGGGAATACGCCATCGGTGTAGTACCGCGACTTGATGCGCATCAGGTTGATGAAGCCCGACTGGCCCTCAACCTTCGCGCCGACGAACAGGTCGGTCAGGGCGTCATAGAACCGCTCCTGGCTCTTGTCCGCCTTGGCCGTCGCGTTCACTGCCACGGCAAGCCTCCAGAAAGGTGCAGCGACATTCGCGAGTATATTAGTCTTGCGCCGTCCATAGTCAAGCGGACGCGCGGGGATTCCCGATGGGCGATTTGGACGGAGGCCGTGGTAGGTATCGGGGACAGGATTCCCGGTTCCGCCGGTCGAGCGAAGAAGTGGGGCCGAGGCAGTTTGAACGAAGCCGCCCGGTGAGAGCCGGGCGGCTGTTGTTGGATCGCTGAGAGATTCCTCCACTCGGCGCAGAGCGCCTCGGGTGCGCTGCGCACCGTGGGAACGAGCGGAATGACAGCGCGGGCGCTACGGCTTGGGCTCGTCGATGCTGAAGTTCTGGAAGCGGATGGCGACGAGGACGTCCCTGCTTAGGCCTCTCGCGTGCCACTTATCCACTAAGACCTTGGCCTCAATCGCCATGCTCTCGCCGGTGATGCCCTTCCGGTTGGTCAGCTTGAAGATCTGGCGCGCGAAGCTGAGGTAGGGGACATAGTTGATGGTGTTGACTCCCTGCGCGTTGAGAGTCTGTTTCACGTCGGTCTCCATCGCAGTGAGAGCAGCGGTCGCAGCTTCGTACCGCGCGCTCATGTTCTCGCGGATTGAGTCCAGCGTGGCCTTGGTTCGCTCCGGTGTGCACTTCGCTTTCCACTGGGCGATGCGTCTTACTGAATCAGACATTGTGATGCTCCTTCGGCTCGGTCATCTGCAACAAACCTGTATCTGCCCTCAGGCCAAGTCCCTGGCCAAGCCCGACAAGGCAGATGCTCACGGGCGTCAGGCAATGGCTTGTGGGAGCCATGTCCGTGCGTCTTCAACTACTTAGACGCTCGCGACGGTCAAAGGAATCAACACGGCCTAAGCCTCGGAATATCAGAAGGTTGCGCCAACGGAAATGCGACCCGCGACTTGCACAACGATTCCCAAGGTTATCCTTAGGGTCATCTAGGGGACCGTCTAGGGGACGGTCTCCGGGGTCGTTCTGGAGGTCATACCAAAGACCACCTCATAGGTTGTCTATTGGGTCGTCCCAGAGATTGTCTCATGGGCCGTCCTTCTGGTAATCCCTTGAATCGTCTTGGGATAGGTCTCCTGGGTCGTCGCAAGGGTTGTCTCGAAGGTTGTCTCTGAGGTCGTCTCACAGGTCGTCCTTCGGGTCGTCTTGTGAATCGTCTCTTTGGTCGTCCTTGGAATCATCCTAAGGGCGACCCTGGGGACGACCTTAGGGACAGTCTTTGGGATGAACTCTGGGACCGTGGTGCAAATCGCGGGTCGTGCTGCGGGTCGCGGCCTGCGCCGAGTGCTGTGTTGCGTCGTGTGTCGCGTGCTGCGTTGGGTTCTGAGCGGCGTTCAGTGTTGACTGCTGTGCCGCGCCGTGAATCGGGCGATGCGTGAAGTTCTTGGCGGACTTCTGTGCGGGATTCTGAAGAGCGTTCTGTGGCGAGTGCTGTGCGGCGCCGTGAGTTGAACAACGCGTGAAGTCCTGTGCGTGATGCTGTGCTGAGTTCTGAGCGACGTTCTGTGTCGGGCAACGTGCGCAGCCATTGCTGGGTTTCTGTCGCGGACTGCAACGCTGAACGGAGACTCCAGTGCGTACGGGAAGCATCACCCGCCGACTGCACGCAGCGCCCCGCGCAGAAGGCTGCCGGGGCAGTCAAACGACTGCCCCGGCAATGGACTCGCGCGGGCCGAAGGCCCGGCGCTAATCTGCTATCGTACGACCAGTTTGAAACTGCGCGCGGGGCTGGTCGGGCCGGTGTCAAGCCGAAGGACGTATATCCCCGCAGCCAGCCGTCCGGTGTTCAGGCTCACGGACCCGCTGCCGCTGACGCTCCGGCCGTCGAGCAGGACTGCGGCCAGCCTGCCGTCGGCGGTGTAGGCTTTGAGTGTAACCAGTGCAGGTTGGGAGAGAGAGTAACGCAGGTACCCGTTCCCGGTCAGCGGGTTCGGGTAAATCGCCATTCGACCATCGCCATTCGCCACTTGCTCGGCTTGCACGCCTTCCCGGTCAGGGTTGGGCGCATATTCGGTCAGCGGGATACCGTAGCGCCAGAACTCCCTGGTCTTGTTGCCCTTCAGCGCCCAGCACGCGTGCGCGAAGTAGAATATGTCCGCGCCGTCCTTGACCCTCTTCTTTCGGCCCGTGCTGCCGACTGAAGGCATCGTGTCGATCTGCAGCCAGGAGTCTTTGGCCGCATCGTAGCGCCAGAATTCCGTGGTATTGCCGCCTTTGAGCGCGAAGATGTAGCCGTTGTACCACGTCCCGGAACCGCCGTCTTTGGACTTCTTGCGCTGTCCGGCGTTGTTGATGAGCGGCATGCCCGTGAGCGGACCGGTCCACGTGTCGCGGCTGATGTCGTAACGCCAGAGTTCGTTGTACTTCGCCTTGTGCGCGTAGATGTAGTTGGAGCCGTCGTACACGATGAAGGAACCTTTGTCATATTTGATGTTGATGCCGACCGGCGCCAGCCGCATCGTTTCCCACGAACCCTTGCTGACGTTGTACCGGAAGAACTCGTTCTTGTAGCCCTTCAGCATGTAGACGAACCCGCTGTCATTCCTGATGACGTATGCCAGGCCGGTGCCGGCTTTGACCTTCTTGTTGTAGATTCCGAGCGGCACGTTCTCCAACTGGGTCCAGGCCGAGTCGGCAATGGTGTACTTCCAGAATCCGACGCTGTTGTTGCCCTTGGTCATGTAGATCGTGTTGTTGCCGTCGCTCGCAAGGTCGCAGCCGGTGTAGGGCAGTTTGCCTTCGAGGCCCGGCGGGACCGGCGTGCGCACGGTCCAGGCGTCGGTACGGACGTCGTAGGAGTAGAATTCGGCGGTCTTGTAGCCCTTGGTCGCATACACGGTGGCCGTCGAGGGGACCGCGACGACCGAACCCCCGGCCTTCACCGATTTGCCGCTCAAGCCCGTCGGAATCGGCGCAACCTCGACCCAGCCCGGCGGCCATATGCCGAACTTGGGTTTGACGAAGAACCCCCGCTTCAGGGTGTCGTTTTCAGGGTGCTGGTCCGGCAGGTTGTGATAAGCGACAATCTGCCACTGGCCGAGTCGCAGCAGCGGGGGCGAGGCGGCAAAGGTCACAGCCGTATCCCGGCCCGCGGCGAGCACGACCGCCACGGAGTCAAGGTAGCCCGTCGAGTCCGTGCCGGATTCCGCGCGGAAGAAAGCCCGGAAGCTCTGCTGTTCCGAGCCGGCGTTCTGCAACCGCACCTGCGGCGTGATACTGCTGCCTGAGTCAACCGTGTCGCCGGGTGCGAGTATGGCGGCGCACACCACGTCGCGGACCCGCACGGTCACGGTTCCGACGCGCTGGTTGTTCGTGTCGGTCAGGTCGCCCGCGAGCATCGTCGAGCAGCGCGTGGCGAAGTCGCCACGATGGGTCGGGGTCCATGACTTGAATCCCTGCATCGTGCTGTCGCCGGCATTGATTGTCGCCTGCTCGGTATCGGCGTAGACGCTGCCGACGGCAAACCGCACGTTGAAGGTCTGACGGACGTTGCCCAGGTTCCGCAGCCACGCCTGAGGCACCACGCCGACACCCGAGTCAATCGAGCCGGTCGGAGCGACGATGCGCATGCAGGCTGCGTCCAGTTTCGCCACGAACACCGAGTCACGAAGCACATTGTTGGCCGGGTTGGTGTCCGGCGAAACGGCAACAGAGCAACGGACGAACACCTTCCCCATCGGCGCCGCGGCCCAGTTCTTGAACTGCAGACGGACCGTGTCCCCGGGTTTCAGCGTATCGGCGGTCGCGCTGTCAAGATAGCTGGCGCCTATGCGCAGGTACGTCTTGAAGGTCGGGAGCAGATTGCCTTGGTTCTTCACCATGACGAGCGGCGTTTGGACGGTCCCGCTGTCAACCGTATCTCGAGGCACAACGATTGACTTAACCGCCACGTCCGGGTGGGCAATCACCAGCCGGGACAGGTAGATGCTCGACCACGGCGGCACGCTGGTGTAGCCGCAACTGCCGGCGACGAACACCTTGTTCGTATCCCCGACAAAGATGCTCGCGCCGACATTATCCCCGGTGTTCGGACAGTGGTACCGATAGGTCCAGAGCGTATCCTTGTTTATGCCGCCGCTCGGGTTCGTGCAGGTGTAAGCGAGGGCGGCAACATCCGAAGGCGAGCTGCCATATACCCCGGTGACGTACACCCGGCCGGACTTGTAGTAAATCTCGTAGCCGTGGTCGTCTCCGGTGCCGCCGAACGCGCCCTGCCATTTGGGAGGCGTCGCGTCGTTGATGACTGTCGAACCGAGCTTCACGGTGAAGATATCGTCATACAGCGGAGCCGGGTAACCGAGGTACCCGGTGACGTAGACATTCTGGGGAGTGGAGTCGTCGAGGCAGACCCCGAACGCGGCGTCGTCGTCGCGATCCGGCCCGTCGAACCTCTTGTACCCGAGGCGCGTGCCGTCACTGCCACGGTACTTCACGATGCCGTAGTCCCACGAGTAGTCCGACGCGTCCTCGTAGTAGACCGTACCCACGCAGTAGATAGCGCCGTCGGCCCCGACCGCCACGTCAAAGGCCGCATCATCGTCGTGGTCAACGGTGCCGGGATAGGAGAACTGCGCCTGCCAGCGCCGGGTTCCGTCGGTGCCGAACTTCATCGTCCACCAGTCAAGGTCGCCGTCATGGGCTCCTACCTGAGTGCGGCCGAATCCGGTCACGACGATGTCGCCGTCCGGAGAGAGCGCGATGGCGGTGGCGCAATTGTCCCAATCCGAGTAGTCCCATTCGACGAAATCCGGCGAGACGAACCTCTTGGGCTTGTGCCGGTGCCCGCGGTTCGAGTCGAAGGCAAGGGTATCGAGGATGTAGGACTTCCGCCACATCACCGTTCCCGAGGTCGGGTCCATCCGCATCACGGTGTACGCGGTATAGTGCCCGTTGCCGGTCAAGGAGTCCATCGTGCCGACCGCGTACAGGTCACCGGTGGGAGCGATAACCATGTCCGTCACGAAGTCCGGGTAGGAGCGTTCCGTGTTGTAAATCCAGAGGGTGTCGCCGTTCGGACCGAACTTCGTTATGACCATGTTCTGCATCCGGAGGTCGGGATATCCGACCACGCCGGCGACATAGACGTTGCCCGAGGCGTCAACCGCGGCAGTATAGCCATAGTCATCGTCCGGATAGCTGAGCCCGATGCCGCGCGACCACTTGAGCCGACCTTCGAGGTCATACTTCACAATGAGCATGTGTGTCAGACCTGCGCCCCCCGCGCCCTCGCCGCGGCCGACCACATAGACCGCGCTTCGGGCCGAGTCGAGCACTACCTTGTAGGCCTCGTTCATCTTCTGGGCGCCCAACCCGGAGTAAACCCGAGTCCACATCGAGTCAACGATACCGGCCCGGGTCGCCGCAGGAAACAGCATTGCCAGCGCAAGTGCTCCCAGAACTCTCAGCGGAATCCTCCTGCGTCGCCTCGTTCTGCGCGTCGCAGTTATCACAGTTCCTCCTTACGGCGTAATAAGAATCTTGCTCGTGACCTCCGAGGCCCCGGCCAGGGTCGCGACCCTGAGCCGCACCAGGTACACGCCGCCGGCCAAGCCGTCGCTCTGAAGCATCACGTTGCCGGTTCCAGCCGGGCGCCACCCGTCCACCAGACTCCGAACCTGTCGTCCCACAGCGTCATACATGACCATTGTTACACGGGCAGGATGGGGCAGCGAATAGCGCAAGGTCGTGCGCTGGCGGAACGGATTGGGCACAACCCTCAGCTCAAGCCGGGAGACCACTGACGATGCGCCGCTCTGCGGGCCCATTTGACTGCTGTCCGGCATCAGCGGGAAGCTCGCATTGTACCGCCAGAACTCGTCGGTCCTGTTGCCGCGCAACACGTATATCTTGCCGTCGCCGTAGCACAGAGCCGCACCGGAGTAGGGCGGTTTGGACCCGGCCGGCGTCGGGAACGAGTCGTTGGGCCACTCGGTCCAGGAGTCCCGGGCCACGTCGAAGAACCAGAACTCGCCGCACTTGCTGCCTTTGAGCACGTAGAACTTGTCGAAGAGCGTGTCGTACGCGGCGGCCGCGCCCTTCTTCACCTTCCGCTTCTTTTGTTCGTACAGTGTGTTGCGGATGGGCTTTTCCGTGTACCAGGAGTCGGCCGATATCTTGTAAGCGTAGAACTCGTAGGTGCCGCCCTTGAGCAGGTAGATGGTATTGTGGCCGTCATAGCCCATCACCGTGCCTTCTTTGCACTTCTTGTTCGTGGCGCTGGGCACCGGTGACTTCGGTACCCACGTATGGGTGCCTATGTCGTAGCAGTAAAACTCGAACGTGCTTGCGCCCTTGGCGCTGTAAAAGGCGCCGCGCTCCGGCACGCTGACCAGAGTCGCCCCGGCCTTCACCTTGCGGCCGGATGCGCCGAGCGGGTAGTCAACGTCCTGCGTCCACTGGTTGCCGCTCGCGTCGTACTTCCAGAACTCGACGCTGTTGTTGCCCTTGAGAGCGTACAGATACCGGCTGCCGTCATAAGCCAGATGCGAACCGCCCTTGACCTTCTTCTTGCCGCTGTGCCCTACTGCGGGAATGCTCTCCTCGGTCACCCACGCATCGCGCAGCACGTTGAAGCCGTAGAACTCAACGGTGTTGTTCCCCTTGAAGGCGTAGACCATGGAATCCGGCACGAACCCGAGCGCGCCGCCGTCCTTCACGGGCCGGTCGGCAATTCCGGCCGGCAGGTCCGGCAAACGCTGCCACGCCGCCACACCGGTCACGGTGTGGAAGCAGGTATCGTTCGTCCGTTCTTTGTCCACGTCGAGCATGGTGTAGCACCGGGCCTGGTGGGGACCAACCGCGGCATCCTCAACCAGCCATGGCGAGAACGTAACCAGCACCGAGTCGTAGGCCGGTATCGTATCTACCATCTGCGCGTCGAAGTAGAACCCGCCGATTTCGCACCTGGCCGAGAAACTGCGGGACGTGAGCGCGCCGTAGTTCCGCACCCAAGCCTTGGGTCGAACCGTCGCCCCCAGCCGGAAAGTGTCGGCCGGCAGGACGAACCGCACCGCCCCGACGTCGTCCTCGGTGTACTTGACGGTGCAGTAATTCTCATCCGGACCCGAGAAATCGAAGCCGGTGACGTATATCTCGTTGTTCGCCATTGCCATGTCGAACGGCCAGTCGTCGTCCTCGAACGTCGCATGGCTCGCGCGCCAGAGTTCGGTACCGCTGGGGCTGTACTTGATGGTCATCCAGTCCATGTCCCCCTGGTAGACGTAAGTGTAACCCGTGACGTAGACATTACCCTTGTCGTCAACCTGAAGTGCGGTGAGACTGTCGTCATCCTCGACCCCGCCGTCGTAAGTCCGGAACCACTCGACCGTGTTGTTAGGGTGAATCTTGACGGTAAGGTAATCGTACATGTCGTTGATTGCGTCCAGAACGATGCCGCCGACGTAGACGTTGAAGTTGTGGTCTACTCGCACATTGCCGCCCCCGTCCGTACCGAGCCAGCCCGCATCGAACCGGTTTGTCCACACCGTGCTGCCGTCCGGCCGGTACTTGATGGTCGTGGCATCGTACCACGTCCCCACTTCGCCCGCGCGTCCGGTCACGTAGACGTACCCGGAATCGTCAAGCGTGATGTCCATCGCATAGTCGGACTTGGGCGCGGTTGCCGTCCCGTCGTAGCGTCGCGTCCAGACTGTGTCGTGGCGCGCGGTGTCCAGCTTGACCGTCCAGTAATCATACTGAGGCGTGGCGCCTCCCCACGAATAGCCGGTCACGTAGAGTGCGCCCGCCCGGTCCATGATTGCGCGGGTCGTCACATCGTGCCAGTGGCCGACGCCGTCCAGTCGTTTCGCCCAGAGCGACTCGCCGGCAGACCCGTAGTGATATATAAGGTAGTCCTGGTTGCCGTTGCCCGCTGACGCGCTGCTGTGGCCCACCGTGAACACGCCTCCACGCTGGTCAGGAATCACCGAAGTGCCGATGTCCACGCTGTGGTATATGGAGTTCCAGACCTTGGACCAGACGACCTGGCCGTTGTCGCCCCGCATCTTCAACGTCACCATGTCCGTGTCGCCTGAGGTCTGGCCCACCTTGCCGGTCACGAACACGTTGCCCAGCGTATCTGTAGCAATGTCCCAACCTTCGTCGCGCGTGTTTGCACCGGCGAGCCAGCGGGTCGTCCATATGTCCTGGCCGGTCATCCGGTCATACTTGATAGTGACGATGTCCCGTGAATAGTCGGGGCCCACGCTGTAGCCGGTAACCACCACCGCATTGTCTTTGGTCAACGCCATGGCGGTGGCGTCGTTCTGGTCGCCGACGCCGTTGTAAGTCGCCACCCAGACCTCGGTCTGGGCATACACGCCGGTCGCCGTAACGGCCAGCAGCCCGAGAAGGGCAATTGTCTTATGAAAGGACGACAGGACGGAAAACATTTCAGACCTCCTTAGAATCACGGGCCAAGCCCGGTGGGCGTCGAGTTCTATCTCGAACCGCCGCTCCGCGCCAGTCCAATACTGCTTTGCATGGCTGGGTGTAACCCATTCACCCGATTCAGGATACCAAAACCGCTGCACGTTGGCGTTCGACACGCCGGATTGGGCCCACGTCGGTGTGACCGCCTCGGTCTGCTCCAGCATGACCGCACAAGATTATACTTCCGTTCATGACCCTCTGTCAAGCCAACCGGCTGTCTTCTCCGCAACTTACGGGCCCGAAGGCAATGCGGGACTGCTTTACAACGGTCGGCAGTTGGAATACACTCGTGCCATGGCGAAGAAAGCACGCCCCCAGACTACGGCCGGCCCCGGCCGGTCTCACCTGCAGTTGACCCTGCTGCTCGCTGTCCTTGCCGCGGGCCTGTTCCTGCGAACGGCAAACCTCGCCGACACCTCGGACTCACCATTCTACACAAGGCCGGTGATTGACGGTCAAACCTATGACAACTGGGCCAAAGCCATCGTGGCAGACAAAGCCCCGCACGAACCCTTCTACCAGGACCCTCTGTACCCGTATTTCCTCGCCGGCATCTACAAGCTGTTCGGCCACGACTTCACCGCGGTCTATGTCATCCAGTTGCTGCTCGGCGTGCTTCTCATCCTGCTGGCATTTGACACGACCCGACGCCTGTTCGACTGGCGAGCAGGCATCATCGCGGCGGCCATCGCCGCCCTGTACAAGCCCTTCATCTTCTATGAGAACCAGATTGAAAAGACATCGCTCGCCGTGTTCCTGACCGCCCTGTTCCTCTGGCTCCTGGTACGTTCTTTGGCTCCGGCTCGTCCGACTCCAATCGGAAATCGAAAATCGGCAATCGAAAATCTGATGTGGCCTCTTGCCGCCGGCCTCGCCCTCGGCCTGTCCGCACTCACCCGTGCCAACATGTTGCTCTTCGCCCCCCTGCTTCCGGTAGTCCTTCTCCTGAACCGTCCGTCTCCGATCTCGGGTCGCCAATCGCCACTCGTCACTCGTCATTCGTCACTCGTCCCGGCCCTGCTTGGTCTCCTTGGTGTCCTGGTGGTGATAGCGCCGGTTTCCATTCGCAACTCCGCACTCGCGCATGAATTTACGCTCACGACTACTCAGGCCGGCCAGAACCTGTACATCGGGAACAGCCCCTACAACCTGACCGGTCAGTACGATGAACCGCCCTGGGTCAGACCCAACCCTGAGTTCGAACAGACGGACTTCGCGGACTACGCCAACTCGGTATCCAAATCCCTGCCCCCCGGCCCCCGACCCCTGCCTCTCTCCTACGCCGCGGTCTCCCGCTTCTACGTCCGGGCCGCACTTGACTGGGCCCGAACCCATCCGGCCGCGTTCTCCAAGCTGCTATGGCGCAAGACCGTGCTCTATTTCAACAACTTCGAGGTCCCGGACAATCAGGACATGTACTTCTTCAGCCGCTACTCCTGGGTCCTGCGCCTCCCGCTGCTTTCATTCGGCATTCTCTTCGCGCTTGGACTGGCCGGCGTCATTCTCCTCTGCCGCGGCCTCGGCCGCTGGTTATTCGCCGTCTTCTTCTTCGGCTACGCCGCCTCAGTCATAGTCTTCTTCGTGTTCTCGCGCTACCGCATTCCCGGTCTGCCTGCACTCCTCCCCTTTGCCGGTGCAATCCCGGTCTGGCTTGCCGACCGAGTCCGGAGCCGTCCATTGTCCTTAGTCCGTCGTCCTTCGTCCATAGTCCATAGTCCATCGTCCCCGGCCCGACTGGTCGGCGGTCTTGCCCTCATCGCGGCCACGTTCGCACTCACGATGTATCCGGTGTGTCACGGCTCAGGCGAATCCTTGGCCGCGCAGGGCCTGTCCAACCTCGCCGTGATGTACGATCACGAAGGCGACACCACCAAGGCGATTGCCACCTATGAAGAGGCGCTCGCAACCCAGCCCGGACAGGGTGAGGCATCGCGCAGCCTCGGCCTCATCATGCTCGCACAGGGCAAGCTTGACCGTGCGTACCAGCTTCTATCGGATGCCACTCGCGCCGAGCCTGACAACCCGGTTGCGCACCACTGCCTCGGCAGATTGTATGCGATGCAGAACCAGACGAAAGATGCCTATGCCGAGTTCGCAAAGGCCGTGTCTCTCGCTCCGGGACGTGTCGAGTACAGGTTCGAACTGGCGACGGTCCTGCAGCAGATGCAGAACTACGGCCCGGCTCTCGCCCAGTACGACACAATGATTCAGCTAGCCCCGGACAACCCGGTCGTGCGCCACAACTACGCGGTAGCGCTCTACAACACCGGGCACATTCCCGAAGCCCGGGTCCAGTTGGAAGAAGCCCGCCGCCTCGGCGGCCCGGTCAACCCCAGGTTCGACTCCCTGCTCAAAACCGGCACGAAACCCGGCCGATAACCTCCAGGAACCGAAACGGAGAGTTCGCCACCAGGAATCCGGGCTACCGGGCATGAGCCAGAGTCAACGGAAGAAAGGACTCAGGGGGGCAGGGAGTCAAGGAATCAAGAATCCGTCACTGGAATCCTGGAATCCTCGATTCCTGGAATCCTATCCTCAGGAGTGTCGGCCGGGCTTCTGCCTTCTGCCATCTCGCTTCTGACGCCTGACTTGGTCCGTGACTTTGCGCCGCGGCCGGCCTACTTCACCTTGACCACGCGCTGCAGCCGTTCCCCGGCCTGCCCTCGCACAAGATAGACTCCGGCGGGCAACCCGGCTCCCAGGCTCGACCCCGCCTGCATCCCTACGCGCCGGCCCATGACGTCGAGTACCTCAAACCACTCGGCCTCACGGCCACGGACCACCACGCTCCCGGCAAAGACGCAGGGCAGGAGCAGTTCGCTCTGCGCCGGCGGCGCCGGGCGTTCGGCAATCGCGGTCGGGCGTGCAACCAGCACCCAGTAGCAGTCCGACCTGGTAAAGACGTGGCTCGTGTCGTTCAATGGGCCGGTCGCGGCAGCAGCCATGCCGTGTCTCCTGGTCCACCACGTATAGGAGCGGTGGCCGGAAGTATCTGCGTGGACGGGAGTGCCGCTCACGTACGTCGTGCTGATAATCGTATCATAGCCGTCCACGCGCAGGCAGTCGAACGTACCCAACGGAATCGCAGCGGTGCCCCAGCCGTCCACGGACATGTGCGACCAGCGCCTGCTGTGCAGCTCCGTCGAGTCGTTAATCGGAACGTGCCACGAGGTCGCCGTGCTCCACGTGTCGCCGAACGCCAGCGGCAGGACGAGCATCTTGTAGGAGGTGTCGAGGACCTGGTCGTAAGAGGTCTCGCTGCTCACCACTGCGGTTCCGAGCAGGTGCAGCGCGCTGTCCTCCAGCAACATGTAGTCGTAGGTCGAGACGGTCGAGTCGTCCGGGATTGTGTGGTCCACGTAGTTGGCGCTGGGGAATGTGTCTCGAAACGGCGTCAGCGCCGGGTCTACAATTACATACCAGCGCAACGCGCCTGTGAAGGCCGACGTATCGAAGACCCAGGCGTGCGGCCCGCCCGCGCCCAGCACGTCGACGCTGGCCGTGTCTGTGTTGTATTTCTGCCGCAGCGAATCGCCGTACTGCTGAGGCAGGTTCCCGTGCCCAATGGTTACCTGAGCCTGAGCCGGACCCGCTGCCAGAAAGCAGACGGCCACGACTGTCAATATCACACTCAAACGCATCAGTGCTCCTTTGTACTGTACTCCTGCGCCGCCGCGGCGGCGCGTAACTACGCTACAGCGATGGCGCGCCGGTGTCAAACCCAACCGGTGCTCCCGGCAACCGAAATGAAACCACCAAGGCAGCAAGCCACCAAGCAGACACGAGGTCAAAGCCAAGGTTGAGGTGGAAGCAGAGGCGGAGGTTGAGGTTGAGGTAAGGGTTGAGATTCCGGAATCGAATCCGGACTTGACCTCGACCTTAACCTCCACCTGTTCCTTGGTGGTGAATTCCTATCTCCGTTCCTGTGCATCTACCCGGACTTGACAGCGGGCCAGAGATGGCCGAGAATCGAGGACAAAGACATGCCGGACCTAAGCACATTCCCGCAGTGCAAAGAGTACGTTGACAGAAGCACCTAATATGGGCAGCGTCCCCAGATTTGTCGTTGCCTTCGCAGCCTTGACGGTATTGGGACACGGCCAGCCGGGCACGAGCCAGAGGCGGCCGGCCGCCGGCGCGTTCGCGCGGTCCTTGAGAGAGTTCCGGGAAGAACACGGTATCCCCGGCATTGCCGCAGTTGTTCTGACCAGCGAGTCGGTCCTCAACATCGGCGTCGCCGGTGTCAGGAAGCTGGGCTGCCCGGATTCGGTCCGGCTTGACGACCGATTCCATCTCGGCTCTAACGCCAAGGCGATGGCCGGGTTCGTCGCCGGCTCGCTCGTCGAGAAAGGACTGATAAGCTGGAGTACGAGAATCCTTGACGTATTCCCTGCCTTCGCCAAGACGGCCAGAGATGTCTACCGGGACAAGACACTGAAGGACCTTCTGTCACACCGGGCGAGAATCGTGCCATTCATGTCCGGCACGGATTTCAAGAGATTGCCGGCGTTCAAGGGCAGCCTCGCCCAGCAGCGGGAGGCTTTCACCGGCTGGCTTCTGCAGCAGAAGCCGGCAGACGGCGACACGACGCGCGGCTATCAGTATTCCAACGCCGGCTACGCGATTGCATCAGCCATGCTGGAGAAGGTGAGCGGGAAGTCATGGGAGCGGCTCATGGCCGATGAGCTGTTCAAGCCTCTTGGAATCAACGGCGAGTTCGGCTGGCCTGGCCACACCGATGGAAACCAACCGTGGGGACACTATTGCGACGCGGATAGTCAGAGAATCTGTCCCGTTGACCCCCGCGGCGATTATCAGTTTCCCGACCTCTGCGAGGCGGCCGGCGGTGTCAGCATGTCCATTCGCGACTACGCCGTGTTCCTGCAGGCCAACCTGCTCGGACTGAACGGCAGGGACACAATCCTCAAGGCGAAGACCTATCAGTTCCTGCACACCTGCAACGATACCGCCATGCAGTACTCCATAGGCTGGGATTCAGGCGTAATCGGAGGTTACAAGGTGAGCCGCCACAACGGCAGCGCCGGCACCTTCTACTGCACCGCGGTGGTCTTCAGGGACAAGGACCTTGCTCTCGCGATCATGATAAATGCAGTCCGGCCGGGAATAGACGAGGCAGTCGCCGAACTGACTGCGAGGCTGTTAAGACCCTACCTGGAGTAGCGGGGTCAATGCAGACTTGCCTTGGGAAGAACGCGGGACCATCGGTGACGCTGGCCGCGGACTTGACAACGGGCCCGCGACGGCCGAGAATCGCACGGACATGATGGCGTCGAACCAGATTCGCCGGAACGAAGGTACCACCGACATATGCCGGGCAATACGGGACGTGTTTCGGGTCTTCCGTGGGGTAGGATGCCGGGCCCGATAAAGATGGTCGCGCTCGACCCGCGCTGGCCCGAATGGTTCGGCGAAGAGAGCCTGCTGGTTCGCGCCGCCCTCGGCATGAGCCTGCTCGGCCTCGAGCACGTCGGCAGCACCTCGGTCCCCGGCCTCGGCGGCAAGCCGACCGTCGACATGATGGCTGGCATCGCTGGCAAGACCGTTGCAGACGCGGCCCTGCCGGCCTTGGCGGCAGTCGGCTACACCGATGTCACGCCCGAGCCCGAAGACCCGGACTGGTACTACTGCATCGGCAAGAGCGGCGGCACCGACCGCCATTTCCACCTGCACCTTGTCCGTCACGAAAGCGGGTTCTGGCACCGGCACATCGTTTTCCGGGACTTCCTGCGCGCTCACCCGGCAGCGGCCGACGAGTACTTTCAGCTCAAGAAGTCGCTGGCTACGCGCTATCGGGAAGAGCGGATGAGGTACTGCACGGCCAAGACCGGGTTCGTCCGTTGGGCCGAGGTGCAGGCTGCGGGCGTGAGCATAGCCCAGATGACGGAGCCCGATGCTGTCGCCATCGCCCTGACGTTCGAGCGCTGGCACAAGACCGTCAGGCAGTACGAGGACTATTACGCCCAGCAGCGACG
>Ga0187866_1000593_pt1 | contig 40326 bp, 23 predicted proteins | sample June2016WEW_11_1_3_FD_133013 | JGI IMG/M metagenome (GOLD analysis project Ga0187866, IMG submission 133013) | Peatland microbial communities from SPRUCE experiment site at the Marcell Experimental Forest, Minnesota, USA - June2016WEW_11_150 | ecosystem: Environmental > Terrestrial > Soil >...
CATAACCTGGGGTGAACAAACGTTCACGATTCCGGGCAACCGGTTCACACAGGTAAAAGCTGACCGATGGAAAGGCAAATACTTCGCCCCGGACGGTTCAGTCATTAACGCCGATTTCGACTTCGCGAAGTGCGATTTTACCGTTGAGATAAAGCAGACCCAAATCGAATCGCAATGGGGAACAGTGGATTTCAACCTGGCTTTCGGCAATTACACTAAAACTGCTGAAGCCCGCATATAACACGGAACTGGAATCATAAATTCACGGCAAAATCCGACATTTTTGTGCGGCGTAAAACCGACGGCCATAACACCTTTATTGACAAACACTTAGGTTGTGGAAAAAAATTAACAAAACCGGCCATAATCTATTGCAATAAACCGGCCCAAAGGTGTATAATGAATAGTGAAAAGTCAATAGTTCTTTTCTTCCAATTAAGGTTTTGGTTTCTGTAGGGCAGCGGAAATCCGAATAACTGTGTAATATTTTAACCACTGTCTTACAATAGCCGGAGTGAATAACTCCGGCTTTTTTATTTGGAATGAAATTCCTCAGCTATCCGGCAATATTCAAGAACCGCAGAGCTGGTCACGAAAAACCCCAAAGACATTTATGCCGGCTGTTTTACGGCTACCATTTCAACTGGTGCCACTGATCGCCCATTACAGACAAATCCTCAAAGTTGACAACCTGATTCATGTCGTTTGCTGTACCGCCATCCAGGTATAAATTGCTTTTGGTAGTCAACGGTATTTTTATCTCGCCAGTACCGTCGGTTGCCAACCAGGCCACTTCAGAACCTGACAGAGCATAGTCGTAAACCTGAAAGTCGTCGAGTTTGCCGGACCACATATCCCAGTTGCTGCCGCGTGTGCCGATTCGGAATGCTCCCACCGGCATCGGGAACAACTGTGGCTTGCTATCGATAGACGCCCAGTCATTGCCGTTAGCGTCTGCCACCAGATTACCGTTGCAGTAAACCTGCATTTCACCATTTGGGCTGCTCGGGGTCTTGATGAATGCCCAGTGATTCCAGCGTCCACCAAAGCTGGAAAGCGGCATGTATGCTTGTGCATACGCCCCGCCGTACGCCCCGCCGAGCGGGGTTGATTCTATTGGCACTCTCTTGATGAAGTTGACGGCTGCGGTGTCGTTGCCCGCATGTATGTTCGACGGGCAGTGAACTTCCAGAACCTCGCTTGCCAGGGCTGGATTCCAGACACCGAAAATCCCGGGCCATTGATCGATGAACTGATTCGCTGTCAAGTCCGCATTAATCCAGACCGAGAAGCTTATGCCGCCGCCGCCATTATCTACCGAATGGGCGTCGTTACCCATAAAGCCCAGCGCAGCTACCGGGGCGTCAACATAGCACCCACCGTTTGGAGGCAGGTAGAGACAGCCGCTACCATCACGGCCACCAGTAGTGTCCCAGTTTTGCGGAATCCAGTTTTGGACAGTGCCTGCATAGGCGCCTAGAGTGGCACCTGAATCAGCACATAGAGTCGTTGAGCCGCTATCGTTAAACTGATACCAAAGTATTGGAGCTTTTGTGGGTTGCGTTACTGCGAAAGTCCTGTCTTCAGCGTGTGCGAGCCAATCGTTCACGAAGACGTCTAAATCATTGACGTCCACATCGCAGTCACCGTCCATATCAGAATTTACGTCAAACGGCGGATTCGGATTACATGTCTTAGCATAAAGCCGAATGTTGTCAAACATCACGTCGCCGTAGCCGCCGCTACCATCGTTACAACGCAGACCAACGCCGAGGCGGAAATTGCGTATTGCTGCCTTGTTCACAGACGTGAAGTTGGGGTCATTGAGAGGGATATACCATTGTTGCCAGGGGTTTGCCTGTGTGGCCCCATCGCTATTAGAGTACACGCCGACATTGCCGGCTGTATCTTCAAGAGCTACATACATCCTGTCGTAAATCGGAATGGCCGAGTTAGCCGAGGTCCCGATATAATCTACCCTTATTACCGCGGGCTGCACAGAAAGCGCGGCGCTGCCTGTGAATACCGTGCCGCCGATGTAAGGACGGTTTACCTCTGAGAACAAATCATAGCTGCCGGCTGTCCCCGTGTTGTCGTAGTGGAACTTGCCATGTCTCCCAGCGCTATCGAGTACATAGCTCAAATTTCCAAACGCCGGGGTAGTATCACCCGTGCAATAGGCCTTTGCCCAGTTGGCGTTTATATCAGCCGTGCTGTTGTAATCTTCAAAGTCCTCGATGGTGATGTACGCCGCAGGGGTAAAACTCCAAACGGGGCCTTTCCAGACGCAGGGATCGTCGACCTCATCGATGCGCCAGTAGAGAGGCGTACCTGGGGTTAATGTCCCCGGAAAAGGCACTGATGCAGGAGGAACGACTTCCAGTAATCTGGAGAGCGGATATACAGGGCTGCTTACCGTGCCTCTGTATCGTCCATCCGACGCTGCGGTTGATGCGTTAGTGACAGCGCTGTAATTCGTGCCGAAAAACACCCTGTGTACATTTGCCCAGTCGCCTGCCGTCCAGCTTACTGACAACGGTTCGTTTAAGCCAACCTGTCCGTTTCGAGGTCTTGGATTGTACGCCTTGCCGTCCTGTACCGTGAAATTCCAGACAGGGCCTGGCATTACCTCTTGTGAGCCAATAGTGTTAACTTCATTGACTTCCCAATAATAGGTAGCTCCTCTGGTGAACACCACATCATTTATATCCCACTGGCAAGGATCATTATTCACGTCAGATAGCGATTTTTGGAGTACCAGCGCCCCCGCTGAAGTTCCGAAATATATGTTGTGGGTTACGTTTACTTCCCTTTGGTCAACGTCGATATAATCATAATCACCCTTGTTCCATGAAAGCGTAACGCTGCAGGCATCTATGATGCCATGGTAGTAATGGACATTCTTTGCTCCGTTTGCCGGCTGCGGATTCCATGCCGCCGTTAAGCTGCCGGTAGATGTGAGTGTTGTATACTCGGCGCCGTCAGCATCATAAGTGGGATAAGTTGGTGTTCCGAGGGTGCCGCGGTTGCTGACAATACGGCCGTTTCCGATTAAAGCATTGAGGGGTGCTGTCCAGTTGCCTCGGATTTTCAGGGTGCCGCCATTCATAGTAATGGTGTTCTCGGGACGGCTTTGATTAAAGTAAAAGTTAGAGTCAGTATTGACCAGCAAAGTTCCGCCATAGAGGTTGGTGTCGCCGTAGTAAAGCGCGAATCTGGGAACGTTAACTTCCCCGCCATACATGTTCAGCTGGCCATAGCTTTGGCCGTAGTGGGAAGCTCCGCCGCCGATGGTTATTACAGCATTTATGTTTGGGTTGTCTTCGGAGTTGGCCGGATTTGGCGTGGTAACTGTGCCGCCATACACGTTGAGGATGGCTTTCCCGCCTAACTTTGAGTCATAGTCAACCTGGGAGTTGATTTGGATGGCCGCCCCAAAATTCACATTGAGCGCGGTATCTGTTATCGTCACAATAGTATCCTGACCACCCCAGGGAGTCGGGTCCCAGGGATTCAGGGAAAGCATTGAGCATTGGGCGTTGCCGGTTATACACGGGTCCGGCTTGTTTGGAAGAACACAACAGTAGTTTGGAACACTACAGTAATTGTTTCCGCCCGGACCATTGGGAGGACATGGGAGGTCTCCTTCCTGAGACCAGTTGGCTGGATTGCTCCAGTCGCCATCGGCGGCAGTAGATTTCCATTCGAGCTGGTTATCCCAGGGATGTTGTGCTGCCAGAGCAACAGGAGTATGTTCATGAACTGTGCGATAGGGGTAACCTTCGCCTCTTATTTGGCATTCGTTTGTAATTGTACTACCCGGCGGCGAGTATTTAACCCTGACTTTTAGTGTAACAGAACCTGCACCTCCAGGATGAATAACTCCGAGATTCCAGATAACGGTGTGAGAACTGGAATCATAACTCCCGCCGTCAGAAGCTAAGATAAACTCCACCTCAGCCGGCAGATTATCGATAATATTCACATCGTCAATATCCGGGCAGTTTGGCCCAGCGGGATGATAATCATAATCGATTGTGTAATTTATATAACGACCCGGTCCGACACAATCACCATCATCGACCTTAGTCAAGGAGAAGGCTCCGTAGGCCGCGAGGGCACTGATTAAATTTTGGCCGGCAGGAGTGCCCCACCCGGTGCACAGGTCATAACCGGCGACGGCGTAGAACTTGTTAGGACTGCTGGGGCTGGTATTGTTGCCTGTCGTGATGTCATGGAAGCAGGAAGTGTAATTGGTTCCTGTGCCAATCGCATAAACGGCCGGGTTGATAAAACCCACGGCTGGCCAGCAGCTGGCCGCAGCTTGCTGATTGATTAGTGCTGTGAAGCCCCCCCAGAGCGGAGCTGCGCAACTGGTGCCGCCACTACCGTAGTCCTTACCATCGGCCCGGACGTAAACGTTGTCCGCCGTCAAAGCCACATCCGGCGTGTTGCGCATCGTCGTCGATCCTTGGTTAGTCGCCATGCTGACGCTCGCCTGCCAAGCTGGTATCAGATATTGCGTGCTAATCCCGCCACCGCTGCCTTTGCCGTTGCCCCGGTTCCAAACGGTTTCCGAAACCCAGGCGCCGTCCGGACCGCTCGTCGTCAAAGTTGTCCCGCCGACTTGTGTGATATAATTAGTGTCACCCGGAAAATCAATGAGGCCGGTATAGGCATCATAATCGCCCGATGCGTTGAAGAAGGACTGCCCCTGAGCCGCCATCTGCTGAAATATCTGGTCGCAAGTCGGCCTGGCTGTCCCGCCGGGCCAATACCACGAACAACTCAATTGTTTGGCCAGATTGTCCGTTGCCATCCGGTTCAGCAGGTCCTCCCAAGGACTGGGATTGGGTGCTATATAAACAACCACCTCGGATAACCCCGGTGCCATGGAAATCGCCATTTCTATGTCCAGCGACACCTCAACCTCTCCACCATCGCCGCTGGGATTTCCACTGGCTCCATCAATCAACACATTGGTCAGAGTGATATTCGGCAACCCCGCCTGGCTTTCGTAATAAGTAATGTCGCTGGCAGTATAACCATCAAATTGCAGTAATCCCACAATCTGACCAGAACCGGTCAGTGACGAATCCGGAACGTACGCCGCGCGAAAGTCGTTGCCCATGTAAGTGCCGCCTGGCCCTGACCCGGCATTCGGTGTCACGTTTGTTACATTGGCCAGCGGAGTAGCTATCAGACGTGGGCGCGGCAGCTCGTAATTGTCGAGACCGCTGATACCCAGAACCGGAACAGCGAGGTCTAGCGACGGTTCAACATCCGGCGCATAAAATGTGCGGGCCTCTTTCGGGTGCCGATAAACGTGCATCGTCACGTGCATAGCCTTCTCGATGTCGGTTACCGAACCGTCCACATCCAGCAACATGCGATTGGGATGTGTGCCGGTCACAGTCAACCTGTGCGATTTTGCAAAAGTGATGACCGCCTGATAATCCTGTTCCGTCGGGCCAAACATTTCTGCGAACTGCTCAGGCGTCAGATAATGATGGTAATCGGGACTTGCCGGGTTATAAATCCGCTGGAGCAGTTCGGTGAGCATAGCCTGGTTGCGGAGCGGCAATCCGATCGCCAAGTGCAGACGTTCCGAACCCGAAAGGTTGCTGACCGGCTGCAATTGCGCCACAACTGCCGGCACATGACCGTGCAGCATCTGAGTCCCCGCCGTATTGTATTGACCAAACTCATTCTGTCCCAAGCCCACAATTTCGCCAGCATATATCGGTATAGGGAGAACAAATGCGGAAAGGAGAAAACAGACCAAAACAACCGTGACGAAAAAACGCCTCTTGTCTTTTATGCCACTTCGCATTGTATTATCCTCCTCAAATAACCGTGTTGGTATGTTAAAAAGTGTGTTTTTACGGCAAAAACGGCTTCTCCTTCATGTATTTCCTCTTGTTTGGAATTATCAGAAAGTATAACCGTTCTCCTTTGCATTTGTCAAGGAAATGGTGGTCTTTTTTGATTTGAGATTAGATTTGCCTAAATACCTGCAAATGCAGCGATTGCGAGTGATAAAAATGCGAGTAAAATGACCAGCGTCCTGGCAGATTTTAGCAGGAGCCGCTTGTGCTAATGTGAGCGGCCAGGAGAATGTGTCTTAGCCGGTCAATATTGAGCTGATTGAGATAGTCCTCGGTAAAATCCAGCTTGAAACGTCCGTGGAAATTCTTGATGCGTCTTTTAAGCTCGTCCCTGTCGAGGGCAGCTATCGAGGTCGCTGTTTGTTCAAAAAATTCTTTTGACGTCATTGCATCACCTCTTTTAATCTACGACGCTTTTGCGAAACCGGGCCAACAAGTCCCGTATCGACGCGGTAATTGCGTAGCTTTTGCAATAATTTGGTCTTTTACGCCGAAAGCGTTAAAATACAGCTGCAATTGAGAAAAAAATATTATGTGATTTGCGTATGGTCTGATAAGTTTCTTGTATGAAGACGAAAGAACTGGATTATCACCTGCCGGCGGAGCTGATTGCACAGCAGCCGGCGAAAAACCGCAGCCGGTCACAACTGCTGGTTTTAGAGCGGCAAAATGGGCTGTTAACCGACACCCGCTTTGACAAAATCGGGGAGTTTCTGCGCAAGGGCGACTGCCTCGTCCTAAACGACACAAAAGTATTGCCCGCGAAGTTTTTCGCAAAACGCCGGACAGGCGGCAAGCTCGAAGGATTGTTTTTGCATCAACAGGATAACGCCTTCTGGGAGGTAATGCTCAAAGGCCTCGGCAAAATCAAAACGGGAGAACGTATCCAGTTGATAGATATCGCAGGCGAGGAATTTTGTTGCGCAGAGCTTATCGAGAAAAAAAACGATGGCAAGTGCCTCCTGAAAGTCGAAGCCGAAGAGCCGGCACAAAAAACTCTTGAGAAGATTGGTTTCCCGCCCTTGCCGCCTTATATAAAGAGAGATACCGATTTAGACCAGGCCGTCGAGGACAGGCAAAGATACCAGACGGTTTACGCATGTAATCCAGGCGCGGTTGCAGCGCCTACAGCCGGACTGCATTTCACTAAAAAGCTCATTGAGGAGCTTAAAACGCAGGGGATTGAATTCGCCTATGTTACGCTTGCCGTTGGCGAGGGGACATTTAAGCCGGTAACCACTGAAACGCTCGAAGAGCATCAAATACACGAGGAACAATTCAGCATCGACGAAACAAACGCGGAATTGATAAATCGCGTCAAAAAAACCGGCGGCAGAATTATTGCCGTCGGGACTACCTCTGTCCGCGTTCTGGAAACCGCTGGAGCACAAGGGCAATTGTCGGCAGCTAACGACTCGACCCGCTTGTTTATCAGGCCGGGCTACAAATTCAAAATGGTCGATGCGATGATTACCAATTTTCATCTCCCGCAATCCACACTGATTGCGCTCGTCGGGGCATTCGCAGGCCTTGATGCGATACTGGCTGCCTACCGACACGCCATCGAGAATCGCTACCGCTTTTATTCCTACGGCGACGCCATGCTAATAATTTGACATTCGATGCTGATGGGGTTATATATTCAGGCAAGGGAATATCGAATAATGGATTATCGCATAAGCAGGAGTTTAAGAATGAAAAAGAGAATTCTGGTTGGTGTGGTTTTGACGGCAGTTGTGGTTTATGTGAGCAGTTGCTGCGAAATGAAATGCTGTGCTAAAAAATGTAAGGAGCCGGGAAAAATGAGCGTTAAAACGGAACAATTCGGGAAAACCGCTGACGGGCAGCAGGTTGATATTGTAACACTAACGAACGGTAAAGGGCTTACTGCCAGGATAATGACCTACGGCGGAATCATCGTCTCGTTTGAGGCCCCCGACAGAAGCGGAAAACCCGGAGATATTGTCCTGGGATTTGATAATCTGGACGGGTATCTCAAGGGGAATCCGTATTTCGGAGCGATAATCGGCAGGTATGGCAACCGTATCGGCGGGGCAAAGTTCACGCTGGACGGCAAGGAATATAAGCTTGCGAAAAACGAGGGAGAGAACATTTTGCACGGCGGAGCCGGGGGGTTCGACAAGGTTGTCTGGAAGATTGAGAAGGCCGAGGCAAAAAGCAGCAAGGCCGAATTGAAACTCAGCTACACGAGCAAAGACGGCGAGGAAGGTTTCCCCGGCAATCTCAAATGCCTCGTAACTTATGCCCTTACATCGGATAATAAGCTGGAAATGAAATATGAGGCGACAACGGATAAGCCCACGGTCGTGAATATGACAAACCACGCTTACTGGAATCTCGCCGGCGCCGGCAGCGGCGATGTCCTTGGCCACGAGCTGACGATAAACGCCGACAAATATACGCCCGTAGATAAGGGGCTGATACCGACCGGAGAGCTTAAGGACGTTAAAGACACACCGCTGGATTTCACAAAGCCGATGACGATTGGCGCGAGAATAAAGCAAATTGATATCGGCGGCTACGACCATAATTATGTGCTCAACGGTAAAGCGGGCAAACTGAAATTCGCCGCGAAAGTTTATGAGCCGACAAGCGGGCGAGTAATGGAGATACAAACAACCGAGCCGGGAATACAATTCTACAGCAGCATCGGGCTTAATGGCTCGCTTAAAGGCAAGGACGGCAAGGCCTATGTTAAATACGGCGCGTTATGCCTCGAAACACAGCATTATCCCGATTCGCCCAACAAGCCGACTTTCCCATCGACTGTTTTACGACCGGGTGAAAAATACGAGACGACTACGATACACACGTTCTCGACAAAATAAACTTATAGCCGGCGTTTATTTCGATTCGTAGTTGCCGAACTCGTGGAAAACCGATTCCGTTAATTCTGTTTTCTGCTGAGCACGTGACAGGTCGTTGTTCACAAACAGCCGCCCGTCGTTCACATCAATGGTCTGCAGGAAAACACCCGTCCCTTCGGCCGCCCTGCAATTTCGAATTGTCGCGCCATTCACTTTTTCGAGGACGATAGCGGCTCTGCTGTCGCCGAGATGTGCCTGCCTGCCGACAAAGCCGTCAATTTCAACGTCGCTGACGTTCTCGCACCATATACTATTGCTGAAAAAGTCAGGCAGTCCTTCATCCCATTCTGTTTCAAACCTGCTTATTTTCAATCCGGCAACATCTCTACAGTAAATTGTCGGAACATCGTGCTTGAATTGCGCGGTAGCCAAATCGGCACTCGTCCGCAAATCGAAATTCCCGCCGTATGACGCGCTTAGCGGGCCATTTTTCATTTTTACTTTAACGTTATCGAACGAGAGGTCTCTAATGATGCTGTTTTTGCTGCCCCACACGACGATACCGCTCTCGGATTCCGCGATGATATTCGAAAAGCGAACGTCTTTTATCCCGCCTAATTTTTTAACGTCCGCTGCATTGGCAAGAGCGGAAACCTGTATCGGTTCCGCGTGCCCCCACCAGTGACCCGTGTGCAGGCGGGTCTGAATAATAATGTTCGAAAACAGGATGTTTTCAACCGAGGCCTCGTCGCGAACGTTTACGAGCAGCCCGCGGTTCGATTCACGGATGATGATATTTGAAAAGGCGCAGTTTTTAATGTCCCCGCCCGTGTAGCCGACGCGAAGCGCGGTCGACCGTGATTGTAACGTGCAATTGGTTACCGTTATATTTTCGGTCTTGCCCGGCCCGAGCGGGTCGCCGCCAAGAATCTGGTGATGGCGCGGGTCACCTATCGAGGTAATCGCAATCCCGTCATCGCCCGCAGAGATAACGCAATCGCTGATATGAACATTGGCACACGAGGTGCAGTGAATGCCGTCGTTATTGGGCACTACAAGCGGATTATCTATGTGAACTCCTGAAACGACAACATCCCTGCATCTATCTAAATGGACCGTCCAGAGCGGAGCGTCTGTGATTGTAACATCCCGAATCAGCACATTTTTGCAGAGCGAAAACGCGACGAGCCGGCCTGGTCTTTCGTAAGGAATGACCGGGCCATCCGCTGTGCCGAACTTCGGGTCCATATATTCCCTGCCCTGCCGCGTAAATTTCGGGTCAAAATCGCCGAACCTCTCGGCCCCGGTGCGAGTGCTTTTCATATCCATAAAACTTGTTCCGCTGCCGTCAATAATCCCCCGGCCGACGATTGCGATATTGTCAGCGTTTGCAGCCGATATGAGGCCGTATCTTTGACCATTGATGATGTAGTCATTTAGGTCCGCGCTGCCCTTGAGAACTGCCCCTGCTTCGAGATGCAAAGTTGTATTACCCGATATTCTTATCGGCCCCGTGCGAAACACCCCCGCCGGAATCGTAACCGTGCCCCCGCCTGCTCTCGCGCAATCAACAAACGCCTTATTTATCGCGGCGGTGTTGAGCGCCTTCGCGTCACCAATCGCCCCATACTCGGTAATGACAAAAGTTTTGCTCGTGTTTTTTGCGCAGGAACTCAATCCCAAAACAGCCGCTATTGCCGCTGATGTCAGAATAATTTTGCGAAGGCGCATATTCTCTCACCCAAGATATATCTTGTCGCCGGGTTTGATGGTGGGTATCTTATCGCGCTTTTTAGCAACGTCTTCTCTTGTCAGGGCAAATCCAGGCGAAATCTCGATAACACAGTCATGCAAACCGTCCGTTTTTCGCGGGACCTTTACGCCCGCCGATTCGAGCCAGGCAGCCGCGCGGTCAATCATCATTTGCCTCGCGGTCTGGACGCTGTCAACGCCTGTCGCATTTTTCGTCGGCGCAAATTCCTCACTGCGGACGGTTTGAAGGATAATCGACTTTCCGGCAAGAGGCAGCGCGTCAAAAACAAAACTCTCCAGCTTAACGCCGTTCGGCTCCTTTGGCTCGATTCGCCGACCTCCCTCGTCAACATACGGGATTTTCTTTGCCGCCCTGTGCAAAGGCAGCACGAAACCGTGCTTATTGAGCCGCTCAATAAAATTGACGCTGATAATATGAATGGCGATACTGCCAAGCTCAAACGCAAGCGAGCCGTCGGGATTTCTCTTTTCCGCAAGCTCATCGGGGAGGTCACTGTATTCGATAACAGTTACTTTCCCGTCGGCCAGGCAGAAGTTGCCGAGTTTCTCGAACGGCTCCGTTTTGCTCAGCGCCTTCGACGACATCTCCGCCCCGTCAAGTGCGTGCAGCCCGATGAACAGCGGGTCAAAGATATTGATGAGGGAATTATCAACCTGCCAGTAGCTGACGAACTCGACGCCACGTTTTTGCATATCAGCCAGCGCGCTCGAATTATATAGCGCGCGCAAACTGCCGCCGTGGCCGTCGGGCGAGGTGGCGATTGTGTCAATATCAGACAGAAGGATTCTGCCGTCCAGCGAAAAATTGGGCAGAGTCCCCTGCTGAAATATAAATATGTCGTTTTTGTTCAGGCCGTAGTAATTGTTGGCGGAAAAAATATCCAGTGTTTGCTGATAATTGAGAGGACTGGTCATAATATACCAGGGACAGCTGGTATGGTATTTTTTACAGGCCGCAGAAATGCCCTCCGCAAAAATCTGGAAAAGCGTCTTATTTTTAACCGGGCTTATGGGAAAATTCCCTTTCGGCCCGTCGAAACCCAGCCGGGTTCCCTGTCCGCCGGCAACAACAAACGCCGCGACTTTACCCTGAGAAATCAGCTTGTCACCCAGTTGACGCGCCTGGTCATATTTCCCTCGCTGCCCGGCATCGCCCGGCTGCTGAGCGTAAAACGGGGCGGGTACAAGCTTGTCAGGCAGCTTAAAAGGCGAGGCATTCAGGACAAACTCTTCCCGCCAGCGGTCTAACTGGGCAAAATCCAGTTGGTTAATCTGGGCAAAAAACCGGTCCTGTCTGGCCGGGTCAAGCCGGTCCCAGAAGGTCAAAATGTGGCTTTGACCATAATTTTTTAGGACGGTTTTCAGCTTTTGAAGCTTATTTTGGTCTATCATAGGCCTTTTCCCACGCCAAAAACGGCATTTATAAGGTATCGACGCGGAATTTTCAAGAGTTATCACATTTTTTGCCGAAAACCCTCTTGACAACAGTATGGGACGGCGCTATACTGAACAGTGAAGTTAGGCAGGTACCAAAGTAGTAATTATATAACGTTGGCCGTAATTATAATGTACCCCTCAATATCATAACCTGCCTGTTAGAAATGGTTTGGTGTTGCTTGACTTAAATCAGCGGCGTTTTTGAGTCAGGAAAGCCAGCCAACAAGTCCTATAAAATCTGATTTGAATGTGTTTTTTGCCGGCCGGTTCCGAGCGAAAAAGTTAAACAGAGATTCGCGTGGAATTGCGGAAAAAACCTTGTGTCTTTGAAAACAAGTTGCATTAATCCGTCTTAAACTATGTCTGATTGTGCTTTGGACGGCCGGATAGCGAATCTCAAAAAATGTGTAAAGGAGAAAACAAATGAAAAAGAAAGGTTTTACGTTGGTCGAGCTGCTGGTCGTTATCGCGATCATCGCTCTGCTGATGGGTATCCTGATGCCGGCCCTGGCCAGGGTCAGGATGATTGCCTACCGTATGGTCTGCGGGTCAAACCTGTCAGGCATAGGCAAAGCATTGTTACTGTATGCCGGTGATTCACAGGAGGCATATCCAATGCCTGGCTGGAGGTCAATGCCGGTAGTTTACCAAACGTATGAAAAGCTTGCCCATTTCGACGGCATAAACGGTACGCAAACCACCCAACAAATCTTTAGTAACTCTGCACCAGCTGCTTCCGGTGGCGCTGCAACTATGGGTTCCTTGTTCTATATGCTCGTAAAATACCAGGATGTCTCACCAAAACAGTTTATCTGCAAGGGCGACTCCGGCTCAGAAGTTTTCAAGCTCTCGACTTATACCATAACAACACTAACAGACCTGACCAAGGTTTACGATTTTGGCTACAGGCCGGGTAAACACTGCAGCTACGCTTACCATTTCCCCTTTTCCAAAGATACCGGAGGCACTCAGGCTGGGCTCCCGATTTCAGTTAACAGCAGCCCAAGCAGCCCACTCGCGGCGGATAGAAACCCGGGCCTGGATAAAAACGCCTTTGCTTATATAACAGGTGGAGATAGCGGCGGGACACTGAAAACAGTTACCCCACTAGCTACATCACCTTGTCTAAATTGGGTCGCTAACGGTTGTCAGTATGTGGACAAAGATTTCGTGTTTAACGCCTATGCCCATCAGCGCGAAGGCCAAAACGTCCTGCGCAATGACGGCAGCGTGAAATTTGAGCCACAAGCCAATGCGGGCATAAATAACGACAACATTTATCAAAGATGGGGGTCTGGAAGTACACCCCCATTTGTACTCCCCGTAGATCAAAAGTCGGGCATGGAAGCATGCGGGCGTCTCCCGACCTGCACTCCTGCCACCGTCTCTCCCCCTCCCACAACGCCAGGCCCTTACACAGATCTCACGCCGGCGGATGTAACAGATGCACTCCTGATTAATGACCTCCTTGACAACGGCAGCTAATAGTTTAACGCATCGTTGTTTAACAAGCGGCCTTATCTCGTATAAGGCCGCTTTTCTTTTGCGCCAAGTCCGGAATTTTAACAGCCGATATCCGTTTTCGGACTACCATTTCCACGTTGACCAGACAACCGTGTATTCCAGCGTTACCGTCGAATTCGCGCCAACCTTCACCGGGAACCGGGCCGTATATGCGTCTTTCTTCTCATACTCCTGCGTTGACTTCTCAACCTCCCAGTAAACCCATCTCGCAAACTTCTCATCCACAAGTACCGTAACCTCCTCATTCTTCCTGTTTCGCAACTCAATCTTGTGCGACTCGCGGTGCTTGCCGAATTGCTCCTTGTTGTCAACCAGCGTATGCTCCGCGACAATATCGAACGCGTCGCCGATATAAAGCGACAGCTTCTCGTCCTTCGGCGTATGGTCAATCTCGTCCTCGCCCACAAACTGCAAACTGTTGTCCGCAGGGTCATTCTTAAAAACCCTGATTTTGCCCTTAGGCAGCGCAATCCCCAATTTATTTTCCTTCTTGTTCTCGAACTCAATCTTGACCATCACCTTTTTATTCTGGTCGCCGCCCCGCGGGTTCCAGTAGTCGCTCCGCTCGTAAACATAAACCTTCTTCGCCTTCACCCCCTCCGCCGGCTCGATAAATTCAATCTGCTTGACCTGGTTATTATTTATCGTGCTCTTTCGCCCCAGCGTGTACATATGATATTCCATAAACGACTTTTCCTCAAAACCCTTCTCTTCTACCGACATTGCCATACGCATAACCTTGCCATTGAACATCTCTGTAGGCCTCGCCGGCTGAATCCTCCGCACGTCTCCCGCTATCAGTTTCAGCGTCGCATCCTTATATCCCGCGCCGCTTTTGTTATCAATCGTAACCCAGCCCGAAAAATCCAGCGCAGTATCATCTTTGTTCAAAACCGCCGTGTAATCCGCTTTCCACCCAATCGCCCCCGTCGTATATGTCACCTCGCAAAGCTGCTCACCCGATTTTTCCGCACTCGTCAGCCACACCAGGGTGGGCCTCGTCACCAAATCCTCCGGTAATTCCTTTAACGCAATCTCCTCGACACTTCCCCGCCCAATCACCTCGATACCGTTGCTGCTCTGCAAAATCAAATCCTGACCCACCGCCGCCGACAGCTTGCCTTCAATAACCTTCCTCGCCTCCGACCCGCTGCCCTGAACTACCACTTTGACTTCCTTATCGATATACCGTTTCAGCAAACTGTCGGTATTCACAAGGTCGTATTCGTAATTCTGTTCCAGAACTGACACCGCCCCCGGCGATGATAAGCACGCGAACTTCACGCTCGTCGGGTCTATTGCCGATGCCACGTCCGTAAACCGCATCGTGTTTTGCCCCTTCTCGAAATTCATCTTGCGTGCCTCGCGCACCACCGCGAAATTGTCGCTGTAAATCGTCAGCCCCACGCTCGGAGCGGATTCCGCTTTGGGCGGCGCACTTTTGACCAGATCACCTGTCTTGATCGTAATTGAAGGGCTCGCCCCAGCCCCAAAACAGCACGTGCTTAAAATCGCCATCAATATTAATGCTAATGAGTAAATTTTCTCTCGCTTCATTTTGTTTTCTCCTTAATTATTTTCCTTTTCACAAACGACAATTGACGCATAGCGTCATCCTGAGCAAGCGTAGCGCGTCGAAGAACTGCAATCTCCCGTATTCTCTCCCCACACTATCCGCGAGTAAAGCGAAAACAGGAAGAACTGCCCTCCGTCTTCTGCCTTATAACTTCTCCCTTCTCCCTTTCATCCGCCTCACAACGCCCGATAACATTGCAAATCCGCCGCCCGCCCGTTCCGGCCGCATAAATATTGAAATTCTCAAAATCAGCCCAACCCGCCGCGTCGGGCTGTTTATTATCCACGCCCGATTCCGCCTTCGTTATTGACGGGCCGACCAAAAACCGTTATTATCGGCTCATTAAGCGGATGTGGCGGAACTGGCAGACGCACAGGCTTCAGGTGCCTGCGGGCTTAGGCCCTTGGAGGTTCGACTCCTCTCATCCGCATTACCTCGCCCGCCGCCCTGCGAGCTTCCACAATCAACTCAGGACTTAACGAAAGGGCCTCATCAGGCCGATAAACACTTGGGCTAAAACCGCATTCTAAGGACGTTTTTTTCGAGACACTAAAAACTTATGACGAACTTATTATTGACATTTCAAAGTCGCGTAACGCATTTGCAGCCGGCGCTGCTTTTGACGCTCGCGGCCGTTACTATTGCCGCCGGACTGTTTATATTGCTCGGCGGACTCGGCTTCAAAAAAGCTATGTTCGTCCTGACAGGCCTCTTTTTCGGCGCATTCTGCACGTTATTTTCTTCCGGCACAAATCTGTTTCTCGCTGCCGCCATAATGGGCATCTTTGCCATGATTGCGCTTAAATTGCAGGATACATTTCTTGTCCTGATTGCCTCGGTCGCAGCCGCCGTAATCGGCTATTTCCTCCTCATTAGGCCTTACTTCCTCCCCTCAAGCAACATCCTGCCCGTAATCAGGCAGTTGTCTATAAGCGTCCCTTACTACAACTGGCCTATACTTCTGGCGGTAACTGCCTTGCCATTCGCGATTATATCCTTGCGGGGCGCCTCAGCGATTTTCACCTCCGCCGCAGGAACAATACTTGTCCTGGCGGGAACGGTTATGGCTTTGCTGAATTTCGGCTATCCCGCCGTCGGCTATATCACCACAAAACAGGGTCTTTACATCGCGGTACTCGTCCTGGCAACAATAGCGGGCGCTATCATTCAGTTGTGGCTCCTGCCTGAAATTAATGTGCTATTTACCGCGGCAAGGAATGCCGTCAAAACCAAAAAAGTCAAAGCCGGTAAAGGCGATGCCGAAGAAAAACCAAAAACCGCAACTTGGCGCACGGCTTAACCGCCCGGCTTATAGGGCTTGAATTTTGAAAAAGGAGAAGTGCAAATGAGTTTTTCGCTGCTTTTGGCGCGAACAGCGCACCATTTTGGCAATCTCAATGCCGAGTACGGCACTAAATACGTCCTGCGTGCCCTCGATTTCGTCTGGCAGCAGGCAACCCTTCTGACCTGGCTTCAGGCAGTCGTTGGTATTGCATTCGGCGTCATCATCCTTATGTATGGCTGGAAAATCTATAAGACGCTCACCGTCATCGGCTTCGGCCTCCTCGGCCTCTTTCTCGGCCTGTGGGTCGGCACTCTGTTCCAAAAACCCATCCCCGGTGCAATCGTCGGCTGCGCCCTTCTTGTCATATTGGCAATCCCACTTATAAAATGGGCGGTGGCGATTCTTGCTGCCGTGGCGGGCGGGATACTTGCCGCAGGAATATGGCATTCCTGTAACCTTCCCCAGGAATTTGTCTGGGCAGGCGCACTAACCGGCATCGTCGCAGGCGGGATGATATCCTTCGTTGTCTTCAAGCTATCCGTTATGCTATTCACAAGCTTGGCCGGAACATCGCTTATCGTCATCGGCGCGTTCGCCCTTATTTACCGCTATGAAAACTTTGCAAGCGAGCCGGCAACAACGCACCTCAACCAGCTTTATTACAACAATCCCTGGTTCCTGCCCCTGCTGCTCACCGGGGGTACCCTTTTAGGCATACTTATTCAATTAAGGTCCGGCAAGGGCTCAAAAGAAGAATAGCCGACACAACCCCAAATTGCGGGCGATTTTTTAATTCCCTTCAAAGAATATTGTCTAAAAAGGTCTCATAATACGCCACGATAATATTCCTTTTGCTGGAAAAGCAAAATTTTTTAAGTAAAACCCGCAAATTACCCAAATACTCTAATCTTCCCAAATTAACACTGCCGATAGAGTAGGTATTGAAGTCAAATTACTCTAATATGGAGATTAGACTATGAGTGAAGCGACAGTAGCGACTGAACAAAGGAAAAATACACGAACACAGGTTGCCTGGCCGGTAAGTGTCTGGTTGCCCGAGGCAAACAGCTTTTTTAACGGCAGAAGCAGCAACATAAGCAGCGGCGGCGTGCTGGTTCGAGTTCCGGCAACTACGCCACTGCGAACCGGGCACATTATCGAATTGAATTTTCCGCGCACAATGGCCCTTGCCAAAAGAAAAGGCAGCTTCGCCCGGATAAAGAGCGGAAGAGTCGTGCGAATCGAACGAGGCGAATTGCTTGACGACGCAACGATCGGCATCGGTGTCATCTTCGAAGGTATCGAGGCACAAGCTTAGACACACGGATTATTTAAAAATTAGTGTCTTAGTGGCTGAGATTAAATTGAAATAAGAAATGCCGAGCGGCATTTTCTGACAGCACATCCTCGACAGCGAGACCCGATGGGCAGCAGTTGAGGGCAAGCAGATGTATGAGCAAACTATTGGCCGGCGATGATTTGATGGTCGCCGGCCAACTTTTTAACCACAGATTCACCCCGTAAGACAGGCCCCGGTAGGATTGCAAAAGACGCATCCAACGGGGTAAACACATCTAACGGGGTTTGGCATTAACTTTCTTTTACCCGGCCAAGTTTATAACCAATATACCCGACCACAGATATGCCAATAATATGTACTAAAAACCATCCGCCGTGGAGAAACTGCAGGGTCTCGGGCAGGGCCACTAACAGCAGATTCGTATGCGCGACCATTGTTCTACTCCTTTACCTAAACCAGTATTAGTTTCGAACGCATGTTGTTAAGATATGATACCGGCGGACATTGTCTCAAAGTCGGCATAAGACCGCAACTGTTTTCTTCCGGTTATTTTGTGCAGTTTCTGCCTTTTTTTATTAGCCACCCGCCTCGCCGAAGCGAGTCGAGGCGGACGAAGATATGTTTGCCATAGATAAAAAAAAAGAAAACCCCGACGTAACAATCGGGGTTTTCAGGTCATTAAAATTTAAGCGTTTTAGTAGCTTCGCGGCAACCTCAATATTCGCACCTCTTGGAAGGAGTTGGGTTAGCAAAATAAACGCCGCCCCAGGTAGCATGACAAATCCAGCGTAAATCGCAATCAGAGTTATCAATAGCAGCGCTCCATGCGGGAGGGCCTTGACCGCCCCAGCCGTGCTTTGTGGCCTCAATAGTGTGCGGGTCAGTCCATTTACGGTATTCGACATGCTGGTCGGCAAAAATAAATGTCGTTCCAAAACCATGCCTGGTGGGCGGCTGGTCGCCCCAGATTAAGCCGGGAGTACTTACGCCAGAGCTGTAAGGGATAAAAAATGCGCCGCCCTTCATACTCCCCACGTCCAAAAAGATAAATTGTTCGGCGGTCCTCTTAATCTGGGTTCTAAGTATGATTTGCGGGGCTATAACAGTGGCCGTACCGCCCGAGTTAGGATAAGTAGCCAACCTGTGAGACATATAGCATGTTACATAATTGCCTTTTTCGCCGACGGGACACTTATAGACCTTATAGTCCTTTACATATCTCCACATCGTCCCCTCAGAGATAGCATGCTGCCATATTTCCACCGGCTGGCTCGTAGCGGGATTAGCGGTAGTTGTGAATGCGTTAGTATAATTATCGGTGTAGTTTGCTACCGGCGAGGTAACATGAGGGAATCGATGGGGATACTCAGTCCAGGCCACTTGAGGCCCCTCAGGAATGGGTGTAACTCCTGCAATTGCTGGTGGTGGTCTGGGAAATGTCCAAGAGTAATACACATCGCCGATGGGAACCTTTTCATTATTGCTATCACAATACATATTCCAGGCAATTACCAACTGTTTAAGCTGGTTCATACAGACGGCGCGTTTGCCTAATTCCCTTGCTTTCCCAAGGGCCGGCAGCAATATCGCCATCAACAAAGCGATAATTGAGATTACGACCAGCAGCTCAACAAGGGTAAACCCATCTCCGCTTACGCTGCTCCCGTAAGGGACGCCTTTCGGCGGATGGGCAGGTCCTTTTTGCCTATTCATAAAATAACACCCTAAAAACAAAAACCGCAATTCATTTCAAAACAATCAACACTAAATATATTATCGGCCTCACTGGGGGACCAGTTGCCTATTTTATCATAATTACTGCCATGTTTCAAGAGATTTTAGCGCATTTTCGGGCACGAAGATATCTTACAATTATGCCTTACAAATGTAAACCCTAAAGCGCACATAATTTCAAACTCTACGCTTATGGCGCATAAAGGATATTTGAGCGGATGGCCTGGAGAAAAAAGCTGGGCTGAGGCCAGGAGGGAGGAAGAGGAGGATTTAACCTCAGCCCGTGGTTCGTATAAACCCGCATACAGCGGATAATTTTTTCAGTGTTCTATCTCACTTATACTACAATCTTGACCCCCCCTGTACCGAGGTCAAGTTACCCCTGACATGTTCTAATATAACAGTTCGTAGAACAATTGCAACAAAAAAAATGCCTGCCTGATAAAATTTTTTATCGCCAAAATACCCTGAAAAACCCATCAGGGATTTCCTTATAATCGGCTAAGGCAAACCCTTAGGGCGAATCGCGACAGGATAAAAAACGGCGATTACCGGCGTCAAAACACTTTGACAAACTGCCCGGCATTGGCCATACTATGAAAACAAATCGGTTATGAGAAAAATCCTTCACAATATAACTCCGTGGTTGAGCGTTATCCTGTTCGGGATAGCGGCGGTTATAATCCATCACAAGCTCAGGCAGTACCATTATCACGACATCGCGGCGGAGCTTAGGAATATGCCGGCACGATACGTGCTCGCGGCAATCGCGTTAACGTTCCTCGACTATTTTATTCTCACCGGTTACGACACTCTTGCACTTTTCTACATCGGGTACCGATTGCCTTACCGCAAAATAGCGGTTGCGTCATTTGTCGGATACGTGTTCAGCCACAACGCAACAATCCTCGGCGGCAGCGCGGCTCGCTACCGGATATACTCAGGTTTGGGTCTTTCAGCGGGCCAGGTCGCACGACTGATTTTGTTCTGCTCAATCACCTTCTGGCTGGGCTTTCTGACGCTGGGCGGGTTTACCTTCGTGCTTAACCCGCAGGCAATCGAGCACGGCACTCACCTGCCATTCAAGACAACCTGGCCGATAGGCGTCATATTTCTTATCCTGCTGGCGACATACCTGATTGTAACAGCGGTGCGAAAAAAGACCGTTATAATTCGCGGCTGGGACCTGGCCATACCGTCACCGGGTCTGTCGCTTTGCCAGATTGCGCTGGCCTCAATCGACTGGGCGGTTGCCGGAAGCGTCCTGTATGTTTTACTGTCCAATATCATACAAATGGACTACCCGGAATTTATCGAGATTTTTCTGCTCGCGCAGATTACGGGGCTTGTCAGCTCCGTTCCCGGCGGCTTAGGGGTATTTGAAGGGGTAATGCTGCTGTTGCTCTCCGAGGTGGCGCCGGCTTCATCCTTAATCGGCTCGCTGCTTTTGTACCGGGTGATTTATTATCTGCTGCCGCTCGGTCTTGCCTCAATTATTCTCGGCATCGAAGAAATGTCCGCGCGCAAAGAAGCACTAAAACGATTCGGGGAGTCAATCGGCAAGTGGGCCGCTATGCTCATACCCCAGGTGTTCGCCGTAGGCAGTATGGCCGCGGGCACAATCCTGCTCGTATCAGGCGCCCTGCCGGCAGAAGGAAGTCGTATGGACATAATACGAGACATACTGCCGCTGTCGGCGGTGGAATTGTCTCATTTCCTCGGCAGCATCGTCGGCGCGGGACTGATTATCCTCGCACGAGGTCTGCAGCGCCGGCTGGATGCCGCGTATCACCTTACAATAATATTGTTCGCCGCGGGCATTGTATTTTCGCTTGCCAAGGGCTTCAATTATGAAGAGGCGATTATTCTTGCCGTTATGTTGGCCGCTCTTATTCCCTGCAAGGACCGATTTTATCGCAAGACATCGCTGCTTCGGGACAGATTTTCATTTCCCTGGGCGGTTTTGGTAGTAGCCGTAGCGGCAAGCTCCATCTGGCTCGGATTTTTCACATACAGACATCTCGGGGAGGCAGACCAGTTGTGGTGGAAGTTTGCGTTCGACGCCAACGCGCCGAGATTCCTGCGGGCAAGCACGGGCGTCATTGTTGTGATTCTGCTGTTCGGTATCGCCCGGCTGCTTGTCCCGGCGAAACCCGTCTTTTTGCCGCCGCCTGATACCGAAATTAAAATCGTTGAAAATATTGTCCGGAACAGTCCGCGGACTTACGCGTGGCTTGCGCTTCTCGGCGACAAAAGATTCCTTCTGGACGATAACAAAGACGCGTTTTTGATGTTCGGCGTCCAGGGCAGAAGCTGGATATGTATGGGCGACCCCATAGGCCCGGAAGACGATGCAAGAGAGCTTGCCTGGGAATTCCGCGAACTCTGCGACGAATATGACGCCTGGCCCGTCTTCTACCAGGTCGATACCGAGCATCTCGATATCTACCTCGACCTGGGCCTGACGTTCCTCAAATTCGGCGAGGAAGGCAGAGTGGAGCTTACCGGATTCTCGCTCGAAGGCCAGGAACGTAGAGACCTTCGTTACGCGTATAACAAAATGACAAAACTCGGATTAACTTTTTCTGTCATCGAGCCGGCACAGGTCGAGATGGTCCTCGTCGAGATGAAACGTGTTTCCGATACCTGGCTTGAAAGCAAAAACACAAGAGAAAAGAAATTTTCGCTCGGCTCGTTTGAACCGGAATACATCAGGAAAATGCCTGCCGCATTAATTACTCATCAGAATAAAATCCTTGCCTTCGCCAATATCTGGCAGGGAGCAAACAAAGAAGAACTGTCGGTAGACCTTATGCGTTATATGCCGGACAGCCCCGAGGGAATTATGGATTATCTATTTACCGAGCTTCTGCTGTGGGGCAAATCGCAGGGCTATAAGTGGTTTAATTTCGGAATGTCGCCGTTGTCGGGACTTGAAGACAGGCAGCTTGCCCCGTTATGGTCTCAGGCGGGGGCGTTTTTATTCCGTCACGGCGAACACTTCTATAACTTCCAGGGCCTGCACGAATACAAGGACAAATTCGCTCCCGTCTGGCAGCCGAAATATATCGCTTGTCCCCGCGGGCTTATGCTGCCCAGAATTCTCGCCAACGTCGCCGCCCTGGTCTCAGGCGGCATAAAAGGCGTTGTCGCAAAATAGCCGTAACCAGCCGGACAACTGAAAAAATAAGGAACTACACGATGAAAAACAGCGTCACTCTTCGAATCGCTGCGGGACTTTTGATTCTCGCCGGATTATCAACAACAACCACATATGGAATTGAGCCGGGCACAAAGACGGAGCTGCTCTGGCCCAATGGTGCGCCGGGAGCGAAAGGTAATGACGCAAACGATAAGCCGACAATGACGATTTACCTGCCGGCAAAAGAAAAGGCAACCGGCTCGGCAATTGTTATTTTCCCCGGCGGCGGATACCAGAGGGTCGCAATCGACCACGAGGGCCGCCAGGTCGCTCGCTGGTTAAACGACCTGGGCATCGCCGCGTTTGTTGTCGATTACCGCCATCGAGGCAGGGGCTACGGACACCCCGCTCCTATCCAGGACGCGCAGCGGGCGATAAGAACCGTGCGAAGCAGGTCGGCGGAATTCGGCATCGAGCCAAACAAAATAGGCATCATCGGTTTTTCCGCTGGAGGTCATTTGGCATCAACCGCAGGCACTCACTTCAATGAGAAATTCTACGAGCCGGTTGACAAAATTGACGGCGCAAGCGCCCGGCCTGACTTTATGATTCTGATTTACCCGGTCATTTCGATGGGACCACTATCGCACAGCGGCTCTCGCAGCGCATTGCTGGGTGGAAATGCGTCGCAGGAAATGGTAGATAAATTATCGAACGAAAAACAGGTGGATTCCAACACCCCGCCGACTTTCCTGGTCCATGCGACAGACGACAAAACCGTGCCGGCAGAAAACAGCATCTTCTTTTATCTGGCCTGCAAAAAAGCCCATGTGCCTGCCGAAATGCATATCTGGCAAAAAGGCGAGCACGGATTCGGCCTGGGAAAATCCGGAACCCCCGTTTCCCGCTGGCCCGCCTTATGCGCCGACTGGATGGATAAAATGGGCCTTTGCAGCAAATAAGGCCGACCGAAACCCCGGCCCGGTCAAAAAACAATTACTTTTCTTTTTACACTACCTGGACCACCGGCTGGTCCCCGAAAACACTGAAAGCCGGCCTTCAACTTCCCCCCGATTGGGATTTATAGCGAACGAATCCGCTTTTTTAAGCCAATTTGAAGGATAGAGTCGGACTTAGGTCCCGTAATACCCACATTTTACACGATTTATGAGGTTTCTGTCCTGTTGGTATTGTTCTAAATATCCAAAACCGCTACAATGAATAAATACATTCAAATAGGCACATCCAAAATGGAGTCTAAAATTGAGAGGTAGATGAAAATGATGACCAGCCGCAAGGGATATTGTTTTTTGCTTTCCGCTGTCATCTGCATATTAACTGCAACCGCATTTGCCGGCCGGTGCCCCTCAGCCGACCTCAACGGTAACTGCTGGGTCAATATCTATGACTTGTTGATATTCGCCGACCAGTGGCTTGATGCGGAGTCATGCGAAGAAACATCCACCTGCGCGGACTTCGACGGCCTGAACGGCATTGATTTCGCCGATTTCTCAATCCTGGCAAGCCAGTGGCAAACACACGGCAGCATGCTTTTAATCAACGAGTTTATGGCCTCCAACAACAGCTCAAGCGGTATCCACGACCCACATGGCGACTACGACGACTGGATTGAAATCTATAATCTTGGCGACACACCGGTAGATATGGCGGGAATGTATCTGACAGACGACCTTACCGACCCAGCCAAATTTCATATTCCTACCGGCTATTCATCGCAAACCACCATCCCTGCCCGTGGATTTCTCGTATTCTGGGCCGATGACGAAACAACACAAGGCCCGCTTCACACCAACTTCAAACTCTCAGGCAGCGGCGAGGAAATAGGGCTTTACGATACCGATGGCGTTACACAGATTGACGCTGTTGTTTTTGGCGAGCAGACAACCGACATCTCTTATGGACGTTACCCGGACGCGGAAGAAAACTGGCGTTTCTTCTCTACTGCAACGCCCGGCGCCGCTAATAACAACGCCTACCTTGGCGATATAGATAACGTTGATTTCAGCAAAGAACGCGGCTTCTACGACTCTAATTTTATGCTCACTTTGGCCTGCACCACGTCGGGCACAAATATCTACTATACCACCGACGGTCGTCCTCCAATTGCAGGCGAAGTAAATACTCCAACCAGTATCCGTTATACATCGCCCATATCCGTCAGCAGCACAAAATATATCAGGGCAGCTGCCACTAAAGCCGGCTACAAACCTTCGCCCATAGAAACGCATACCTATATTTTCGGCGCAAGCGCCGCCGTCAAAGCAATGCCTCTGGTTTCCCTTGTGGGCGACCCCAACCAGACCTTTTACGAGCCAAACGGCATTATGGCAATCGTCGGCGGCTACTATGCCAGTGATGGAACATGGCAATCCGGCGGCACAGGCACTTACAACAATATGATGCACAGGGGAAGGGCTTACGAACGGCCTGTATCCTTAGAAATCATTGATACAACAGCCGACGGCAACTATCAGACGGACTGTGGTATTCGTGTTCACGGCAGCGACTACACACGGCCTCGTTATACACGCGGCGATAACTGGCTCTGCAACAATAATAAAATCAGCTTTAATCTTTATTTCCGCAGCGATTACGGCGATAACCAATTTGAGTATCCTTTCTTCCCATTTACGCCGGAGGTGGACCGCTATCAAAGCATAGCCCTACGAGGAGGCCACAACGACCTTTGTGCGCCGTTTGTCAAAGACGAATGGACCAGACGGCTGTTCAAGGAAATGGGCGGAGCCCAGGTTACAGGAACATTCGTCAATCTCTATCTCAACGGCGCTTATAAGTACTACTATAATCCCATCGCCCGCGACGATGCAGACTTTTTCCAGGAATGGTATGGTTCCGACAACGACTTCGACGTTATTACGCAGTCGGGACTCAGAGACGGCGACACTATCGCATGGAATAATCTCAACAATTACGCAACAAGCCACGACCTTTCCGACACTAACAATTACAACTATTTCGCAAGCAAATTCGATATCGTTGGTTTTATAGATTACCTGATTGTTCAGATTCATTCGGGTAACTTTGACTGGCCCGGAAACAACTGGACCGCTCACAGCGAAAAATCGGATACCGGCGTATTCAGGTTCACCGTATGGGATGCCGACGGCATTGCCGAATCGTGGGTATTCGGCAGCAACTGCGAATACTGCAATATGACAGCATTTGATAGCTTCCCCAACTGGACCAGTCCTACCGGCCTGAACAATTTATCGGGGGACTCCATATCACAAATTTACCGTGCCCTCAAGGCCAATTCCAACTTCAGGCAGCTTTTCGCTGACCGCATACATAAACTTTACCATAACAGCGGCGTAATGACCCAGTCACATCTCGTAGCTAAATGGTGGGAGGTTCAAAATGAGGTATCCAGTGTCCTTCCTTACCAGGATACCTTTACGCCGAACGTCTTTTTACCAAAACGAGAGCCGTACGTACTGGCTGCGTTCGAGACCAACGGTTTATATGACCGTTCTTTCGGTGCACCGGTTTTCAACGTCAACGGGTCTTATAAATTCGGCGGCTATGTATCATCCACCGACTCATTCACTATCACCGACCCCTGCGCTTCAGGCGGCACCATTTATTACGCCACCGACGGCAGCGACCCGCGACTGCCGGCTACCGCTATTACTACTCCGACACTTACCTTAGTGTCTGAGGATGCGAACAAGAAAGTACTCGTCCCCACAAGCGACATTGGCACAACCTGGCGAGGCAGCTCAGAACCATATAACGATTCTGCCTGGACAGCCGGTCACGGAGGCGTCGGGTACGAATACAACACAGGTTATGAGCAATACATTGACATAAACGTCGGCTCCGCTATGTATAACAAAAACTGCACCTGCTATATACGCATCCCCTTCACCGTCAATGCCGGCGACATCAACAATATAACTTCGCTTACTCTGCCTATGATGTATGATGACGGATTTGTGGCCTATATAAATGGCACACAAGTCGCCAGCAGAAATGCTCCTGCCTCGCCAACATGGAATTCAACTGCTACGTCGAACCCAGCCGATACGACCGGTTTCGAAAATATCGACATAACCGCGTACAAGAGCAGCTTAAAATCCGGCACAAATATCCTGGCTATACATGGCCTCAACACATCGACAACAAGCTCGGATTTCCTGATAGAGGCGGAATTAATTGCTCCGGGTATCGTTGTTTTGACTGATGCCAATGTCTCGCCCACTGCAATTCAATATGCCGGAGCTTTTACTCTTAGCAAAAGCACCGACCTCAAATCAAGAATATATAAGAGCGGCACAAAACAATGGAGTCCGCTGAATGAAGCCCCCTATGAAGTGGGAAATCTTCAAAATTATCTGCGGATTACCGAGATTATGTATCATCCGCAGGATACCAACGACCCCAATGACCCGAATAAGGAATACATCGAATTGAAGAATGTCGGCTCAGGCACAATCAATCTCAACTTAGTCAGATTCGACAAGGGCGTCGATTTCACATTTGGACCTAACACGCTCGCGGCAGGCCAGTATATCCTCGTCGTCAAAGACCAGAACGCCTTCGCGGCTAAATATGGAACGGGACGCTATATCGCAGGTCAGTATGCCGGCTCATTAGACAATGGCGGCGAGAGAATCCGTCTGCTCGACGCCGTCGGCGGAACTATTCTCGACTTCAACTATAACGACGGCTGGAAAGATATTACCGACGGCGACGGCTACTCGCTTACCATTGTCAACCCATCTGATTCCGATATAAACGACTGGGGCAAAAAAGATAGTTGGCGGGCAAGCGCATATATCAACGGCTCACCCGGCTGGGACGACTCAAATATCATCCCAAACCCCGGCGCAATCGTCATCAATGAGGTACTGGCGCATTCCCACGATGCCGCCTCTGACTGGATTGAGCTGAAAAACACCACCGCAAGCGCGATTAACATCGGCGGCTGGTATCTCAGCGATAACGACAGCAACCTGATGAAGTATCGCTTCGCCACAGGCACAAGCATACCGGCAAACGGCTATCTGGTCGTTTATGAAAGCAGCAACTTCGGCTCAGCCAGCAGCGACCCCGGGCGGCTTATACCCTTTGCCCTGAGCGAAAACGGCGAATCCGTATGCCTGACCTCGGCGCTCGACGCCAACGGCAGTTTCACCGGCTATCGTGAAAAAGAGGATTTCGGCGCATCCGAGACAGATGTTTCTTTCGGCAGGTACTACAAGGCCAGCACGAAAACTTACAACTTTGTCCCGATGAGCACAAACACCCCCGGCGCAGTAAATTCTTATCCAAAAGTCGGCCCGATTGTCATCTCCGAGATTATGTATCACCCCGACTGGCCGGCGAGCGGCTCATATTCCAACAGCGAATACGAATACATCGAGCTTCTAAACGCATCATCATCGGCTGTAACGCTCTATGATTCCACTGTTAGCACCCCATGGAAATTCACTAATGGCATCGATTACACGTTCCCGGCCTCGCCAAACGCCGTCACCATCGCTGCCGGCTCCAAAATCCTGGTCGTCAAGAATGTCACGGCTTTCAAGACAAGGTATCCATCCGTATCTGCAGGCATTATTTACGGGCCTTACAGCGGAAAGCTCGCCAACGAAGGCGAACAGCTCGAACTGTCGAAGCCGGGCGACGTCAACGACCTGGGCATAAGACAATATATTCGTGTTGAGCGGGTCGATTACAGCGACGGCTCGCATCCAAGCGGTGAGCCGTGCGATGTTGACCTTTGGCCGACAAGCGCTGATGGTTTGGGCAAATCGTTGATACGAACAAGCACAACACAATACGGCAACGACCCGAACAACTGGACAGCCGCTACGCCTACGCCCGGCTCATAGGCCAAAATCTTCTGAAACAGGCAAGTCGCGTGCAAAGCCGGTTATTGACTATTTAACGGCAACAGGGTATCCTCAACCACCTGTAAATACAGGTTTTGCAATATTCAACAGCTTTTAGGCGGATTTTCAATGCTCAAAAGGACAGTCAATTGCGGCCAGCTTCGTCTGGCGGATAAGGATAAAAGGGTCATTCTGGCCGGCTGGGTAAGGTCATCCCGCGACCACGGCGGACTTATATTCTTTGACCTGCGCGACAGGGAAGGCATCACACAACTGGTCTTCAATCCTGAAAAATTCCCCGATGCCCACAAACTCGCACAGACGGTCCGCAGCGAATGGGTTGTGGCAGTAGAAGGCGTCGTAGAGCCGAGGGGCGAAGGACTGGAAAACCCCAAACTCGCCACCGGACAAATTGAAGTGGCTGTCGAGAAACTTGAAATCCTCAATACCGCAAAGACGCCGCCCTTTGAGATTGACACAGCCGAAAAGACAGGCGAAGAGGTCCGGCTTCAATATCGATATATCGACCTGCGCAGGCCCGCGATGCAGGAAAAGCTCAAGGTTCGTCATCGCGTTACAAAAATCGCACGCGATTATCTCGATTCGCTGGGCTTCTGGGAAATCGAGACGCCTATGCTGGGCAAAAGCACGCCCGAAGGCGCACGCGACTTCCTTGTCCCCAGCCGATTGGTGCCCGGAACGTTTTACGCGCTGCCCCAGTCGCCTCAGTTATTCAAACAGATACTTATGGTCAGCGGCACAGACAAGTATTTCCAGATTGTTCGCTGCTTCCGCGACGAGGACCCGCGAGCTGACAGGCAGGCGGAATTCACACAAATCGATGTGGAGATGAGTTTCGTCGAAGCGGATGACGTTATCAAGGTTCACGAAGTGCTGGTCGCCAAAATCTTCAACGAGGTGCTCGGCCTCAATATCAAGACGCCAATCAGGCGAATGACTTATAAAGAAGCGCAGGATGATTACGGCATCGACAGACCCGACCTTCGCTTCGATATGAAATTGAAAGACGTGTCCGATATCGCAGGCAAAAGCACGTTCAAGGTCTTTACTTCGGTCATACAATCAGGCGGTATCGTCAAGGGGCTTTGTGCTCCCGACGGCGGCAACAAATACTCCCGCAATGATATTGAAAAGACGCTGACGAGTTTCGCCGCCGACTACGGCGCGAAAGGGCTTGCATGGTTCAAGGCCAAGAATGAAAACGGCAAAATGACCCTTGTCAGCAACCTGTCAAAATTCTTCAGCCCCGAGCAGCTCGAAGAGATGGCAAACCGCTTCGGAGCAAAGGACGGCGACCTGGTCCTGCTGGTGGCAGCCGACGAAAAAGGGGTAAATAAAGCCCTTGCGCCGCTTAGATGTAAAATCGCGAAGGAACTCAAACTCTACGACGAAGGCAAATTTGAATTCGTGTGGATTGTGGATTTTCCGCTGTTCGAATGGAACGCCGACGAGAAACGCTATGATTCAATGCATCACCCGTTTACCGCGCCGATTCCGGCGGACATGCCGAAACTGGAAACCGACCCGGGGCACATTATCGCCCAGGCATACGATATAGTCGTCAACGGCTCGGAAATAGGCGGGGGCAGCGTCCGTATCCACAGGCCTGAAATGCAGGCGAAGGTATTCGACCTGCTGAACATTACAAGAGAACAGGCACAGTTACGATTCGGCTTCTTCCTGCGTGCGCTGGAGCACGGGGCCCCGCCCCACGGCGGAATTGCGCTGGGATTAGACCGGATGATTATGCTGCTGACGGGCACCGACAATATCCGCGACGTCATCGCCTTTCCGAAGACGCAGCGGGGCCAGTGCCTGCTCACCGACGCGCCGAGCGAGGTCGAGCAAAAACAGCTTGATGAGCTGAACCTGCGAACACAGAAACATTCGCACGAGCTTGCAGACAAGGCAGAAGAGCAGAAACCAAAGCATTCATAATAACGAGGCGGTAGTGTTTAATCGGCACAGTGAATGCAAAGATATGCTTGCCGTTGTGCCCCGCGGCTGGCTGGAAAGACAGTCATGGGCGTTCCAGGCCGGTCTGCTTATCGGCGCCGCACATATGCTTTTTATGCTCATGAACATCATCTATATAATTAACCATCATGAGGGACAATGGCATTTGTTCTGGATTGTATGCGGCTACATCGATTACCCTGTGTCGCTGTTGCTGCCAAAGGTCATACTGCCTGCTTTGTCGCATTTTTTTACACGCGGCGACCCGTATCTTGCCTCCGCCCACAGCTTTCATATTTTTTTAATCTTTTCGCTTTTCCATACACTTGTCGGTTCGGCGTGGTATTTTGCCCTGCCCATTCTCGTTCACAAGGTCTCTAAAAAAATCACGGCCACAACGACAGGGGCCTGGGCTGCCGCAACAATGATGATTATTCCCATCCCATCACACTGGTTACAACTGCTGAGGTTCATCGGCGGTGATACCAAGCCAACCGCAATCGGATTAAACAGCACTTTGCCGGCTGTGTGGATTATTTTATTTGTCTGGCTGTTTCTCACAAATGTCAAACGAAAGGCGATGCTGTGGCTACTCTGCCTTGTGCCTCCGGTTTTTTACTACTTAATTCTGGATTTATATTATTATTATGTGTTGCGGGCAGGTCGCTGACTTATCAAAATGAGTAAGCCATAACAGCCACAACTTTATGCTGAAAAGAATAGGCAAAATATATCACAGGATTCTGGTGTTTTTGCACCTGTCGCCTTTGTCGCTGGCGGAGAAGTGCAGGATTGCCTTCGGCACGGCGGTGGTGCTGATACTGGCTTTGGCGCTGCTCATTCCATACGGCTGGATGCGCCAGCTCACCAGACAGAACCGCCTTGACGCCAGCAGGGCCTGGGCGGAAACGCTGGTTAGGAATCATTTTCAGACGCGTCCCCCGGCTGACACCAAACTGGCGATGCTCGATGACCGGGGCAACGTGATGGACCCGAACAAAACCGACATTCGCTGGGTCCGCTTCAAAAAAGACGACAAAAAAATAGAAGGATTGACTGTCCAGCAGCGGCTTATGGTTGAGGACATGCGCAATGACGAGGATTCCTCCGACCAGATACGCTTTGAGACCAGAAAAAACACGCTTTATTCCAGCTATGTGCGCGTTTTCCGGGCGACCGAGGGCTGCATAACCTGCCACAACCCACAGGGCTCCGCGGGCGCATTTAATCGCAACGAAGCAATAGGCGCAGTAGTAGTCGAAAGGCCCGCCGCCGAAATACGCAGGGCAGTTCTCCTCAACCGCGTCTGGATTATCGTCGCCGGCTTAATCAGCGGCACAGGCGCAATCGTGGCATTTTACATCATAACGCAACGCGTCATTCTGAGTCCAATTCGCCAACTGCGTGCGCTTGCCAACAATGTCGCAGAAGGCAACCTCGACATTAGAAGCTCGATAAATACCCGCGACGAATACGAGAAGCTTTCCGATGCCTTCAATCATATGTTAGACGGTCTGCAGGCCGCCCAGGAAAAGCTCCGTCAGGCCAACAGGCAGCTCGACGACAAAATCATCGAGCTTTCGGAACGCAATATCGAGCTTTTCAAGGCAAACAAAATCAAGGGCGAATTCCTTGCGAATATCTCACACGAGTTCAGGACCCCGCTCAATTCCATTATGGGCTTTGCCCAGGTGCTGCGCGACAAGCCGGAGCTGCTCAAGGAAGACAAGGGAAAACGCTACGCCGAAAACATCATCGTCGGAGGTCAGCGGCTGCTCAATATGATTAACGACCTGTTGTACCTGGCCAAAGCAGAGGCCAACAAGATTCAATTGCATATCGAGCAGATAAAAGTCGATGAAATCTGCGATGCCGTTACGTCTTCGTTTTCGGAAATGACACGGGAAAAGAACATCAAGGTCGAGCTTGAAGTGCAGCGGGACATACCAACCCTTGTAACCGACGCGGGGAAAATTCAGCAGATTCTCGAAAACTATATGAGCAATGCGGTAAAGTTCACGCCCCCGCAGGGCAAAATAACGTTAAGCGTCGTAATACTCGACGACAAAACAATCAGGTTTTCCGTAACCGATACCGGCTGCGGAATAGCCGAGGCCGACAAGGAAAAACTGTTCCAGAAATTCGGCCAGCTTGGCAATCCCCTTACGCGGGAATCGGGCGGCACAGGATTGGGACTTGCAATCAGCAAAGAGCTTGCCGATATGCTCGCCGGACAGGTCGGTTTCGAAAGTCAACTCGACAAGGGTTCGACCTTTTGGCTCGATATACCGCCATCCCTCATTAAAGACCAGCCACAGTCGTAACACACGCTCCAATATAGAGTTACGTATTGTAGAGGGTTCGATTTCGAGAGCTTTCTCATATCAACCGACTAAACCTGTGGAAAATGCCGCAGAAAATGTTAAAATGGGAAAGATTATTAGAAATTCACCCCTAATATTGGACGATTATCGTATTATTGAAGATGTTAGCGAAAAAATTTTCAATATTATATAAAACCGCGATAACACTCGGCTTGCTGGTGGCGATGTGCCTGCTAAGTTCGTGCGCCGAGCCGGAGGCGACTGATAAACAGGATTATATAGGACCATCCGATTCACAACCAGCTATTCAGCCGTCGCTTGAAACCGGAAAAATGCAGGAACCCAATTCTTCGCCGATAGTGAAAATCGAGCCGAATGGGCCTATCGATATAACGATAAATGAGGCGGTCCTTATATCTCTGCAGAAAAATAAATCGCTGGCAGTTGAAAAGCTAAGCCCGCAGATAAAAAGAACCTTCGAGCAGCAGGCGTTAGCCGTATTCGACCCGGATTTAAAAGGAACAGTTTCGGGAGGCAAAACGCGGTTAGAGTCGCCTCCGGCGCCCGGCTCGGGACCTGTTAAGGAAACCGAAAAGACATTCGGCGCAGACGCTTCACTAAGCGAGTTTTTGCCTACGGGCACAACCTTGTCGCTTGACGGCAGCACAAGCTGGCTCGATGAGTCGTTTGCCGCCGACCCGTTCGTATCAACGCGGCTGGGTGGGAGCGTAACGCAATCACTTTTGAGAGGTTTTGGCACCGCGGTAAATCTTGTCTCGGTAAACCAGGCCAGGATAGATACGAAGATATCGCAATATGAACTTCGCGGATTTGTTGAGTCGCTGGTGGCGCAGATTGAGGAAGCATACTGGAATTGTTCGCTGGCGGAAAAAAGCATAGAAATATACGAACAATCGATGCAAGTGGCGGAAAAGCAGCAACAGGAAACCGAGGAGCGGATTAACATAGGTTCGCTGGCACGGAGCGAGCTTGCCGCTGCCAAGGCGGAAACAGCGCTTAGGCAACAGGACCTCATCGTCGCGGAAAACACGCTTGCCCAGAGCAGGCTCAATCTTTTGCGGCTGCTGAACCCCAGCGGCAACGAAATGTGGGACAGAAAAATCATTCTCAAAAGCGAGCCGACGACGCCGGAAATCGAGCTTAGCCCCGTGGAGACATACGTCCTGCGCGGCTGGCAGATGAGGCCGGAGCTGAACCAGGCGCGACTCCAGCTCGACCGCGATGAGCTTGAAATTGTAAGGACTCGCAATGGCCTTCTGCCGCAGCTCGATTTTTTCATTACTCTCGGCAAGACGGGATACTCCGACTCATTTGACGATTCAGCCCGGAACATTTTTAAGAAAAATGATTATGACGTCGCGGCCGGTATAACTTTCGAGTACCCGCTGATGAACCGCCTGGCACAGGCGAAAAACCAGCAGGCCACACTGTTGCGCCAACAGGCACAGGAGGCGCTCGGCAATCTCGAACAATTAGTCGAGGTTGATATAAGAGGCGCTTATTTGCAGATTACAAGCGTTCAGCAACAGGTTGTCGCGGCAAAAGCGAGCAGAGAGCTGCTCGAGGAAAAACTCAAGGTCGAAACGGGCAAATTCGAAGTCGGCAAATCAACGTCGATTCTCGTCGCGCAGGCACAAAGAGATTTTCTGCAAAGCCAGATAACCGAGCTTACAGCCGCAATAAATTATCAGATAGCGATAGTGGAGCTTCATCGGCTTGAGGGAACGCTCCTGATGCGAAGCGGGATTGCCAGTCCGGGCAGCGAACCGGTAAAACAATCGAAAATCACGTCGAGCTAATTTGGGTTGGTAAATTTTTATGAATAAGAACAACTGTAGAATAAAAATCTGGTCAGCAGCAGCGCTGGCGGTTGCAACCCTGCTTACCGGCTGTTCGCGGAAAACGCCCCCGACCTCGCCGGTTGTGCCGGTATCGGTGGCGCAGGTAACACAACAAACCCTGCCTCTCGAATTGAGCAGCTTCGGGATAGTCGAGGCGAATATGAGCGCCACGATAAAATCGCAGGTAGCCGGTATTCTTACAGAAGTCCATTTCAAAGAAGGCCAAGAGGTTAATAAGGGCGATTTGCTGGTTTCAATCGATTCGCGGTCTTTCGAGGCGGAGCTTAGAGCGGCGCAGGGAACTCTTGAAAAAGACGAGGCGCAATTGAAGAACGCCGAAAAAGAGGCGTCCAGGCAGACGGAATTGCTGAAGAAGGGCTATGCATCACAGAACGATTACGACAACAGCGTAACAGCGGTGGGTGTGCTCAAGGCCACCGTGGATTCCGATAAAGCGGCGGTGGAGAACGCGGCGGTACAGCTTGATTATTGTTTAATCCGCTCGCCCATCAACGGCGTCATCGGGGCGATTTCCATTGACCAAGGCAATTTGATTAAGGAAAAAGACGTCCCCATCGCGACCATAAACCAGATAAGCCCCATCAAAATAAGTTTCACACTGCCGCAGCAGTATCTGCCTTTGATACGCAAATATATGGCCGGCAACACACTCGAGATAATCGCGAAAATTCCCGGCGCAGAGGGACAGGAGCCGGTGCGGGGAACTTTGCTTTTCATCGATAACTCGGTAGATACCGGCACGGGAACGATTCGGCTGTGGGGCATATCGCAGAACGAAAAACGCGTACTATGGCCTGGGCTGTTTGTAAACGTTGTTCTTAAGCTTACGCAGGAACCTAACGTCATAGTTGTGCCTTCGCAGGCGATCCAAAACGGCCAGCAGGGTCAGTTTGTTTACGTGGTGAAAGCAGACAACACTGCTGAAGTCCGGCCCGTTACTGTGCAGCGCACAGCAAATAACAGTTCCGTTGTCGAAGGAGTCGAGCCGGGCGAAACAGTAGTAACGGACGGACAGCTCCGGCTGGCGGCCGGCACAAAGGTTCAAATAAAGGAAACAACAGGTAACAAAAACCAAGCGGATAAAAAATGAACTTTACAGCTCTGTTTATAAGTCGCCCCGTAATGACAACCCTTGTGATGCTGGGGATATTAATCTTCGGCATCACGGCTTTTTTGCACCTTCCCGTAAGTGATTTGCCAAACGTGGATTTCCCGACGATACAGGTTTCCGTCTCACTTCCCGGGGCAAGCCCGGAGACAATGGCCTCGGCGGTGGCGACGCCTCTCGAAAAGCAATTCTCTACGATTGCCGGCATCGACTCAATGACATCAACAAGCGTGCTTGGAAACACACAAATAATCATTCAGTTCAGCCTAAGCCGCAATATTGACGGAGCGGCACAGGACGTCCAGGCGGCAATCACACAGGCACAAAGACAATTACCCCAGAATCTGCCGAGCCCACCCACTTACCAGAAGGTCAACCCGGCGGACCAGCCGATTCTATATATTGCTTTGACCGGGCCTACGATACCTATGTATTCGCTGGATGAGTACGGCGAGACCCTTATGGCACAGCGAATTTCGATGGTCAGCGGCGTGGCGCAGGTGCTGGTATATGGCGCGCAAAAATACGCTGTCCGTATATGGCCTAATCCGACGGCGCTGGCCAGCAAAGGCCTCGGAATTGACGAAGTCGCGAACGCTGTCGCAAACGGCAACGTGAATCTGCCCACAGGGATACTTTACGGACCGGATAAAGCCGTAACGGTGGAGGCAAGCGGACAACTAAACGACGCTGCTGCATACAAGCCGCTGATTGTAGCATACCGCAATGGCTCGCCGGTCCGGCTTGGAGACCTGGGTAAAGTTGTGGACAGCGTTGAAAACAACAAGACCGCCGCATGGTATATTAGTTCGAACGAAGCGCGGCGAGGGATTATTCTGGCAATACTGAGACAGCCCGGAACAAATACGGTGGCGGTAACAGACGCGGTGAAGAACCTTTTGCCGAGCTTCCGACAGCAGATGCCTGCGTCGGTTTCGCTGGACATTCTTTTTGACAGGTCGATGTTCATCAGAGAATCGGTCAAAGACGTCGAATTTACGCTTATTTTGACGCTGATACTGGTAGTTCTGGTAATATTCCTTTTCCTGCGGAATATGTCGGCGACGGTAATACCGAGCTTAACGCTGCCGATGTCGATAGTCGCGACCTTTGCCATAATGTATATTGGAGGATTCAGCTTAAACAACCTGTCGCTGATGGCGCTTACGCTGTCGGTGGGATTCGTGGTCGATGACGCGATTGTTATGCTGGAAAACATATTCCGGCACATGGAAATGGGCAAAAGCGCTATTAAGGCGGCCGTGGACGGGGCGAAGGAAATTGCGTTTACGATTGTAAGCATGACGCTGTCGCTAAGTGCTGTTTTCATCCCGATTGTTTTTATGGGCGGCCTGATAGGACGGTTGTTCAGGGAATTTTCCATAACAATCGGAGTGGCCGTGCTGGCGTCCGGGTTTATCGCACTTAGTTTGACGCCGATGTTATCGAGCCGATTTTTGAGAAAACCCGAAACCGTCAAGCACGGCCGTGCTTATGCGTTTACAGAATTGATGCATAACAAAATGACCGCGTTTTATGAGCGAACCCTGAAATGGGTCCTTCTGCACAGACGCGGCGCAATGGTTTTCTCGGCGATTATTCTGGCAGGGACGTTTTATCTGTTTGTGGCCATCCCCAAAGGATTTTTGCCGAGCGAAGACCGTTCACAGATATTCGGGTTTACGGAAGGAATAGAGGGAATATCGTTCGACTCAATGGTGGCTCATCAAAAAGCAGTGAGCGCCATTTTGCAGAAAGAGCCGGAGATAGATTCGTTTATGTCAAGCGCCGGCAGATCCGGGGGTAATCTTGGGGTAGTGCTTATCCGGCTGAAACCGAAGTCCCAACGTAAACTTTCAGCCGACCAGCTTATCCAGAAATGGCGTGGCATGCTGAACAATATACCTGGAATGAGGGTTTACCTGCAGAACCCGCCTTCTATCCAGCTTGGCGGAAGATTGTCGAAGAGCCAGTATCAATACACGCTGCAAAGCTATAACCTCGATGAGCTATACAAATACGCCGGGATAATGGAGCAGAAGATAAGACAAATGCCCGGCTTACTTGACGTAACCAGCGATTTGCAGATAAAAAATCCGCAGGTTAATGTTGATATAGACAGGGACAAGGCATCGAGTTTGGGTGTAACGGCCCAGCAAATCGAAGATGCTTTGTATTACGCATACGGCACACGCCAGATATCAACAATACTGGCACCGAACAACGAATACCAGGTCATATTGGAGCTTGAACCAAAATACCAGCTTGACCCCGCCTCGCTGGGTATGCTTTATGTAAAGTCGAACAGCGGACAGCTTGTCCCGTTGAAATCCGTGGCCAACCTGACCAACAGCGTCGGGCCAATGAGCGTAAATCACCAGGGACAATTGCCTGCCGTAACGATTTCATTCAATCTCCCGCCGAACTTCCCTCTTGGAAACGCGGTCGATGCAATAAACCGCCTGGCAAAAGATACCCTGCCTGATATGGTAACGGCAAGCTTCCAGGGAACGGCACAGGCGTTCGCGGCGTCGATGCGCGGCTTGGGGCTTCTGCTGGCGCTTGCGATATTAGTGATTTACCTTGTCCTGGGGATTTTGTATGAGAGCTTCATTCACCCGCTGACGATATTGTCAGCCCTTCCGTTCGCTGGTTTCGGGGCGCTGCTTACGCTGATAATTTTCGGCGAAGACCTTTCGATATACGCGTTCGTGGGCATAATTATGCTCGTGGGTCTGGTGAAAAAGAACGGTATAATGATGATAGATTTCGCCATCGATGCGCAACATCACGGCAAAAGCCCCTATGACGCGATAGTTGAGGCAAGCATAATACGTTTTAGGCCTATAATGATGACGACGATGGCGGCGCTTATGGCGGGCCTTCCCATCGCTATCGGGTTCGGCGCAGGCGCCGAATCGCGAAGGCCGCTTGGTCTGGCCGTAGTCGGCGGGCTATTGTTCTCGCAAAGTATTACGCTTTATGTCACGCCGGTATTTTATCTTTATATGGAATCGCTGCAGAAAAAGACCAGCGCGTGGTTCAAAGGAAGACAGAATAATGCTAACGGCGAGAATGCTCGACAATAAACTCTTTTTGGGGGCCGGGCGTAACGCCTGCACTCGTAAAAGACCGGCAGCATTAAACTTTTAATTTAAAAACGCAGGTCGTTTTTTCTTACCGGTATTCCGACTCGCTTAATATTACCAGGAGCGACCGGTAACGCTATTAACAGGTACTGTCTCATTGAAATCGGCAAAGCTGATGCCGAACGGTATGGAACCCAACGTAGCGTCAATCGCATTAGCGCCATTTACCGATACCGTAAATGTCGCCTTATCCGTATCCACCTGTGCCGTAACAATGCCCGGCTCGCCGTTGGCGTCAGCAACAACTTTGCTGCATTTATATAAATGCCCGGTCTTGGAGGCAGTAAATCTGCCCTGTGGAACTCTGAATACCTGGTCGCCCCAGACAAAATTGACGTCTTCATTGCACAGGTTGACATCTGTGTCTATCACCGCAATATCTCCCGTAACGGACAGCGTGTCGGATGACGCTTTGCTATTGTGTTTGGCTTTGGCTTTGTTTACGACAAGCGTGTCATCATACAACCTCATAAGACGGGTCGGTATAAGCGTCTTATTGCCGTTGACTACCGTTTCGTCGGCATCGCCGGAAAGTGTGTAATTGCCTATCTTAATATCCAGCCGCAGGGGACAGCCCAGGCCGGTCAGGTCTATATTCTTCGTTTTTATTGTAAAGGTATTTTTGCTGAAATTCATTGTTAATGAAGTAATACCTCTGTTGGTGCCTTTGGGGGGAGTATATTTATAGTTGTTTTTAACTACCTTGCTGTAGTCGAAACTGATAGTTTCGCGGTAAATAATATTGCCATCCGCCAACGAAACAATGTTGACGTCTATCTGGGTTACCATCGACAGTTCCATCGGCGATGACGCCATTGTACCGGACGCCTCGAAGCCGTCCTTCACATTGCCGATGTCGTTGGAATCCCGTCCCTGAGTTTTGCCGGCGCTAACCGTGCACTTGCTAATTGTCAAATCTATGGTTTGTTCAACGCCGCTCGCTTCAAAAAGCCAGTCCTTCGCAAAACCGCCCATTTCGCCTTCGCCGACACGAAGTGCTCCATCACAATTTGCTCCATTCGAATAAAACATCGGCGAACCCCAGTCCGGACCGCCGGCACACCATGCGATACTGCCGATGCCTATTCCTTCAACAAATTCTTTTAGCGGCTCGCCATAGTTGGTTCTCGTGCCAATAACTATATGATACGGGTCATCATAGTTCATGTCTGACGTGAATCCCCATTCACCCATAATAACCGGATGAGCTGCGGCGGCGGCAGTAATAGTACTTACGTAGTACGAATGGCTGCTGGAAAGCCAATGAAGGGGATATATGTGAGATATGTAAACCACGTTGACATCACTAACCGGGTCGGTGGCCGTAGGCCCAATAATCTGACAATAACTCGGCGTGCCGACAAAGATAAGATTGTCAGGTGCGTAACCGCGAACAATATCAATCCACGTCTGCATATCATTTTTAACGCTGGTCCACATCGCTGCATCCGAAACTCCGGGATTATTCGGTTCATTGAAAAGCTCGAAAATGACGTGGGTATCATCCTTAAATCTCGGC
>Ga0187866_1000595_pt1 | contig 40287 bp, 36 predicted proteins | sample June2016WEW_11_1_3_FD_133013 | JGI IMG/M metagenome (GOLD analysis project Ga0187866, IMG submission 133013) | Peatland microbial communities from SPRUCE experiment site at the Marcell Experimental Forest, Minnesota, USA - June2016WEW_11_150 | ecosystem: Environmental > Terrestrial > Soil >...
GAGTGCCACGATGATCTCTTGGGTTGCAACCGATTGGGTCTGGGCCACGGTTGATTCGGCGTTGTTCAGAAGCTCGGTGTATCTTGTTTGTTGGCTCTGAAGGTTTGCCAAGCGATCCGCGTACGTACTGACAGAAATCTCACGTGCATTGATCTCATTTGAATACATTGACTGTATCTGCGTGTTTATCGTGTCCACAACGGAGACATTCTCTGCATACAGGTCAAGCCTGCTCACGTTTCCTATTTCATTGGTAATCGTTTGAGCATCAGTCAGATTCATGTACACTCCCCTCGTCTCCATAGAGTTTTGACCCGCCTGGTCATAGATTCCTACCACCGTGAAGGATGTGCCATTGACATCCACTTCGTTGCCCACTCCAATTCCGTAGTACTTTGAGAGGTTAAGACTCATGAGAAGAACGCCACTGTCTCCTTCGCGTAGATTTCTCCCTGCTGTTATGTTTGTGGGTAGTACAGAGTATTCGTCGATGAACGAGGAATTCAGACAGACACCCGTAATCGTGTAGAGCGGTCTAGACATGGTAAAATCTCCCATCGGTGTAGTTATGGTCTCCTGGGTGGTCTCCGAGGATGATTTCACCAGGAACGGAACAACGTCTTTGACACCAGCAATGGAACCAATGTTGCCAACAACGGATTCATTCATGTAGAATTCTTCTCGTGTAAACGAGAAGCCGGATCGGTTCATGCCTGATGAGGGGAAGCCAGACATGTCTGAGGGCGGACCGGAAAACATGCTTCCAGTCGACGTTGTGCATTCTATCAGCGTAGTACTCTGGTTGATTTGCTGTTCCGTCTCGATGATGGTGCTGTTTAAATTCCGTGTCAAGTTCTGCGTGGATTCTTGGTTTGCAATCACGCCGGCAGGAATAGATATCATTATTGCCAAGGAAAAACTCAAGGCAACGATTACTAACAATGCCCTTATCTTCCTTCTTGAAATGTTCCTTATTGCTCTTGTAAAGGCACCCAAACTTTTCACCGTTCCAAGCGTTCCATATTCAATTCAATGAGGCGAGGAGGGGCAGCAATTATGAACCCGGATATTATGTTATGTCGTCCGTGGCCAAGGTTCTTCACGTCTTTCACTGCTGCCATCTCCATGTCTACTGACAATTCAGCTTGAAAGAGCAGAGTGTTATTAAACTGTTTTTCAGAATTGCACCAGATTCTTTTCCTAATTCAACGTCCTAATTCATCGTCGACGAATGGATACACGCGCCGTCCTGTTCGTGAAAAGACTTATGTACACAGTCTGGCCTGCCGATGTGAAACGCACAGACTCATTCGTATGCGACTGCCAATCACAGAAGCATCTAGGGCTTTCCTAGTCCATTATGAAGCTTTGATCTGCTGCGAGAGTTTTTTGGTGATGTGTGGAACAAGCTTTTCCACTATAAGGAAGGCGCATGTTGCGTAGATGATTCCGCCTATTATGTCTACTACGTAATGTTCTCCAAGATAGACGGCGCTGAACCACACGCCTGCAGGGAACACGAGGATGGGTAAAGCTCGTGTTTTCTTGATTTTCAGGGCGAAGAGTGAAATCAGCCATGGAAACATTGCGTGAAGACTCGGAAACGCCGCAAACGGGTCGGCTGAAATGTAATCGAAAATGGTGCGGAAGAAGGGAATGCCTATGTTGCTGTCCACTTGGAACAGAATTCGTGTAACAGTATTGGCTCCATACACTGCATTAACTCCATACCATGGGGGTGCGACTGGATAAACAAGAAACGTTACCAAGGCGCTGTAGGTGCCTATTGCAAGGGCGAGAGTGTATTTTCGGAAGTTTTTGGGACTGTACTTCCACAATATGAAGGCAAAAACCGTTGGAGCCACAAAATGGAGAGAATAGAAGAAGGCTCCAAGATAGTCCAGAAAGGGACTCCTAAAGAGCTGTTGAAGGACTAGCGTTGGGATAGAACCGAACAGTCGCAAGTCCGCCATGATAGGCTCCTCGATGTGCACAATCTTCGGCAGGCCGCCAACAATCCCGTACATTGCTTCAAAAGACAAGAAAACAAAAACAAACGGGCCCCAGTCCCCGATGAAACGGCGAGTCGTCTTGTTGTATGCGGCGTATATGAAAAAACATAGGGCTATGAACTCAGGCCCCGGAAGTATCTTGTATACTAGGCAGAAGACACACAATATCGCTACGTAAACACCGGGAAAAACCACTCCTAAAAGACGTGAATAGCGATAATCGAGTTTCCTTTCGGGTTTTGACGCATTTTCTTCTTCCGTAGCATTCCCTGCTGGCCGTAGGCAATAGCTAAAGATTGAGGTTGCGACTAAAAGTTTTTCCGTTCGCGTTTCCAGTCGTACATTACCACGTGCAACACGAATCGCGCAAATGCTACATCTCGTTTGAGCTCTGGCACGCGTGGGAATCTTCTATCCCGTAGAGCCTAAGGACGGATTGCAAATCTTTCGCGGAGTGCAGAAAAGTCATGATTCTGAGCATACGAGCCGCATCTTTGAAGGCTCTGCCGACTTCCAAACTGGCCGTTTGGAAGGAACGTGTTGCCCATTCCACCACGCAGAGATGAAACGTTGAGACTTTGCTAATTATCGCGCCTGAAAACGAGTTTTGCATTTTGCTCTTGTCCATTTTTGTCATCTCCTTCACGGTTTCTTGTCTATTCCCCTTTGGTTCTCGTTGGGGTCCAGAACAGCTGGAGGAAAATGGAGAGGGGAGACAGAAAGAGAGTCTTCAGCTTTTCTGGACCTTTGCGAGTCCCTTTTTTGGAGAATAGGGTGTTGTAGACTTTTTCTCAACCTCCAATCGTCCAAGTTGGTGCGTTCGTTATTAAACTGTTTTTCAGAATTGGGCCAGATTCTATTCCTAATCTAGTCCAAGGCTAATGTGAGATGTGACGATGGAATGTTGAGTCACACATTTATTATACTAGTTCAAATAGGTTTAACAAAATCTCCTTGATGCATGCGGAGCGGTAAAGATGGCTGCTAGTGCGCGTCCGTTCAAGTATCTAATTGGATGGCTAATTGCAGGCACAAGAGGCGGAACGAGTCGCGCCAGAATAATTCAGGCCCTGAATGAGACTCCGCAGAATGCAAATCAGCTAGCAAACCTCCTTGGAATGGATTACAGGACAATAAGACACCATCTTCAAGTGCTTGAAAAAAACAGAATAACCACGTCCGCGGGAGAAGGATACGGCAAAACATATTTCTTATCTCCAGCCATGGAGGAGAACTACGCCCTATTCGAGGAGATTCTGAAGAAAATCTGGAAAAAGTAGAAAAAGGGGGAAAAACAATGAACCATTATATGCAAAAGAAAACGAGAACTTCCCTAATACTAGCAACTCTGATAGTGATAGCTGTCGTGGTAATAGCTGTCCTAACTGCACTCTGGGCCACTTCCACGATTGAGTTTGAGCCTTCTCCCTTTGGGCGCCGACCGCTTCCCCCGGAGGACATTCGCGGAGACATAGAGCTTTTCTACACGCTAGAAACAGTAGTTTCCGTGGTCAATGTAACACTTTCGATCATTCTGTTGCTCATGTACGTTAACATTTACCGGAAGACGCAGTCTGAGTTCACAATAGGGCTAATAATATTCTCAGCGGTCCTTCTTTTGCACGCTTTTGTCTCAATTCCTTTATTGCATCGGGTGTTTGGTTTCTACGAGTTTGGTCTCGGCCCGTTTGCCGTGTTGCCAGACTTGTTTACTTGCCTTGCGTTAGCAGTTCTCTTGTACCTCACATTCAAGTACTGAGAATACCGCCGGCAAAACCATGAATAGTGCGTACGGAACTGAAGTTATTCAAGACAGTTGCCTTTTTGCAGAAGGGCAAAGGAAAAAGGTTTCCAGGCGGAATCGCGATCACCTGTGGTAGTGGGAGAGTCTGCAAGGCAATTTTCCCCCAATCTTTCACATCTGAGACGTCGCTCGTTCGCTAGGTAGTGAATCATATTCAAGTTTTTTATGATATGTAGTAGCGGCTTGCTCTTGTCTGTCCATGCTACTCCCATTGTTCCTTCGGGCCAATTTTGCTGTTGGTAAGATGGTTTTGTACGAGATACTTGTGCGCTGCGAGCGCGGCTAGGGCGCCTTGGCCAACAGCTATAGATATCTGTTTTTCTTCAACGTCGGTAACGTCTCCTGCCGCAAATAGACCCTTTATTGTCGTGGACTGATCCTTGCTCACGGGAACTTCACCTCTCTTGTTCAATTCAACCAAGGCTTTTAATGGACTCGTGTTCGGGTTCAGGCCGATTTCAAGAAAGACTCCGTCCACGTTGAGGTCAAACCTGTCCTTGCCATCGACTGATTCGAGTCTGACGCCTGTCAATTTGTCTTTTCCAAGAAAGGAACGAACTACCGTGTCGGTGTGAACAGTGAGGTTCTTTACCTTGAGGACCTCTTGGACTAAGGCGGCATCAGCTTTGAATTCTTTCCTTCGATGAATCAGGTGAACCTCAGAGGCGAAGCTGAGCAAGTCACGCGCAGAGGTGAAGGCAGAGTTGCCGCCTCCAACGACAGCCACGCGTTTGTCTCGGTAGAGCGGAGCGTCGCAGGTGGCGCAGAACCCTATGCCTTTTCCGATGAACTGCTCTTCTCCGGGAACCCCGAGTCGATTGTATTCTTTCCCCGCGCAGTATATCACCGAACGCGCTCTGAACTGTCGATCGTCGTCTGTCAAGACAACAAAACTGTCGTCCGTTTTCCTGATCATCACCACATCCGAACCGAGTGCCTCCGCGATAGGATAGCCTTCAAGGTGGCCGCGGAATGCTTCCGCCAAGTCTGCCCCGCTGACGTTCGGCATACCCAAATAGTTTTCAACAGTGGCGGTATACTCGATTTGTCCGCCCAGCTTTTTCGCTATTAGAGCGACATCCAGTCCCTTGCGAGCGGAATAAATGGCCGCGGACATGGCAGCCGGCCCGCCCCCCACAATTATGACTTCATATTCGTGCTTCTCTTCTGCTAATCCAGTCTTTCGTGTGTCTTGGATTTCGCGTATGGCCTCTTCTAGGCGCTTGTATTCTTCAGGACTTACAGCTTTCAAAATCTCCATGTACACTGTTCCCGCCGGTATCGCGCCTTCAAAAGAGTGTGCTTCGTTGATGATGGTTTTGGGAACGCCGGTCACATTGTATCTTTGGGCTAGCTGGGGAAACTCTGAGGCTTCTACCATGTCTGCACGGATGTTTTGATTGACAAGAGCAAACTGGTCCGCAACATGCACCATTCTCGGACAGTAGGGACAGGTTAATGTCACCATCACCTGAAGGTGTACCTGTTCTTTTATGCTCTTCACAAGCTCTTCCAGTTGTGGGTCCAAACCTGAGCTACCCGTGGACACCATCAAGATGGCCTGTATTAGCGAAGAGAATTCATAGCCAGCAGTAAGACCGTAGAATCGTATTCCATAATCTCTCTTTCCGATGACAGCCGTGGCCGGTATCTTGTCTATTTTGTAGCTCATTGCTTCGTCACCGTGCAGCACAAAGTCATAGACCGTGAGTTCAAGCTTGCTTGAGAGGGAACTCAAATCCTTCAGAAGCTCGAGTTGTTGCTCACACGCAGGACAAGCGTTTTTTTGGGTGAAGAATACTAGTCTTACAGGGGAGATCAGATTGTTCAGGATTTCCTGAAGTTGCGCCTTCGTTTCTTCATCAATCACCTTGGACATGATGTTCGCCTTCCCATTCGAGTTACAAACTATCCGGTTTTGTACTAAAACATCAACTCCTATATTCTTTTTGACGTGCCAACATTCGTAGGAGTGCGTGCTTAGATAGTTTCAACCGACAAAACGAATCAAAGCGTTTTACAGACGGCATCGAGCCTGTCATGAGGCTTCTGAAAAAAGGGAGAATATCGAGCTGGCTTGTCTGTCAAGCACTCTGTGACGGTGGTGCTTGTGGCTGTGTCATGCGTTATCGAATCTAGCAGGTTCCAAAATGAGAAATCGTGGAGCAGCTTTTCTGATACCATCTTACAACCAACTGAAACAACTTCGAAATCTGGGAGCAATTTCCCCCATTTTTCAAGCCACTAGTCTAGCTTCTTGCTTTTTCAGGTTCTTTCTGGAGAGACACCACTTTGTCCCTTCCGCTCTTGTGTCTTTTGATAAATCCTTTGCTTTCCATGTCTCCGAGGATTCTGCTGGTTTTGGCTTTTGAGAATTTGAGCGCGCGCGCTATCCTCCAATTCCGCCTCCTCCACCACCCTGAGCAACTCTCCATCTGCATCAAAAAGAGCGAGCGCACATCGTTCAGCAAACAGAAGTCACAGCGCGCGCTAACTTATGAGAAATGTGTCGAAACTGTAGCGCAGGAAAACAGCTTGAAAAGAATAGGTTATTTCATATCTTCTACTCGATATAATCTACTTAAGGCAATTCGAGAGTTTTGTTCATGTCTGCTACACGAGCAACCCATGTTCAAATTGCCTGCTATATTCTGAAAGTCCTCATTTGCTCTTCTGCTTTTCGGATGAATTCCCTCATCAGGGGTTGCATGGCCATAGGATATTGTTTGATGCACGCTTCATCTTCACCTGGACTCAGGAAGCATTGCAGTAGCTTCTTTTCCAGAAGTTCCTGTTGGATTTGCCTGGCAGCTTTCCAGCGAAGCTTCATGTTTTCGGCAGCCTTAACGCCTCGCAATTCAACCTTTATCCTCTTCTTCATTCAGATGCCATCCTACGCCCTTACAGTTTCATATCGTGAATCTCAATAAAACAGTTTTTTCGAATCTCGATATATATCCAAAAACGACACATCATCAGACTATCATGCTGGGGTTGCGCTTGACCTCGAAATCCTCGTTTGAAGACGTGAACTGGAACAATTTACACTGCGTGCAGATTCGTTGCACCGTCCCTCTGCTATGCGCGCGCCTAGACATGTTGCACGCACACACAAACTATACAACGCAAGACACGCTGCTCAGCCTTTATCACACCTAAACAACGGATCCAGAAACACCCATGCGCGCCTTTCTAGTTAGCAAGACGAAAGTCATTCACGTGCATATCAATATTGACAAGATTTTTACTGTCAGAAGTCTATTGAGAAAAGGGAGAAAAGAGATAATTTGTCCTCTTTAAGTAAAGAGACGAAGAGAATTTCCGATGTGCTCAAGTTTGGGGCATCCTCACAGGTGTCAGACTATGAGCGGCGATTTTCGTCGCTCGGGAACCTTTACGAAGGCCTTCTTTCGAACCTGATAAGAATGAAGTTTGGTCACGAAGAGGCGTACGCGACCGCAAAAGAATTCTTCAATGATTCCACGGTTCGCTTTGCAGGCATCGACGGCACGATGTATTCTAGGCCACTGTTTGACATGGTGATATTCTTCGGAGGGGCATATGCATCCACTGGCACTGTGACTTTCAGAGAAAAAGGTGCGCCAATCGTCAAGTATGACGAAAAGACGATGCAACAAAGAGCCGGCATCTCCAGTGTTGTACCAATTTACATTAACGAAGTCGTTGACTTGGACCAGGCTTTCTACGGCGATCACCCTTCGGAAGAAGTCAACCCTAACAAGCCTTTCACAGACGAATCGATAATAGACAATTCAACGATTGCAGACAGGATAATGACTTTCTCTGAATACTACCTCGCCTACAAACTCGCCTCAGATGAAAGCAAGAAAACACGCATAATCCTCCTAGACAGAAGTCTTTCAATCGAACGCGCAAGCCTGCTTTACGACACGTCAAAACACGAATTCTGGAAGACCAAAAGCAACATAAGAGGATACGAAATCGACGGAGAGGCCATCGACGAGAATGATTTGACCTTAGCCAGACAACACGTGTTCAACCAAGCGCTGGGCTTGCCACCGGCAAGAGCGGATTACCTCCTTCACGCGATAACCAGCCTGGTCCGACGAAAGGGACCATTAACACTCAAGCAGATCTTCGGTGAATTAGGCATAGACGACGAGAAAAGGGCAAAAAGAACAAGACGAAATCTGAACAGTCTGGTTAAAAGAGAAATCCTGAAAGAAGAATTAAACGAGACTTTTGTTCTAAACGCAAGGTACAACACAACCTGGGAACGCGTTAGCAAGCTTGTGACGACCTTGGGCGATCAGTTCTTTTTTTCAGGATCAGACAAAGCGATGAAAATTGTCAAGGCCAATGAAGAACATTGGCTGACAACCCTTGATATTGCTTTCCTAACTCTTTTCACATTGCACATGCTGATGGAAGAATGCTGGAAGAAGCACATCCTGTTAATAGGCATGACAAAGGACACGGCGGCAAGAGACTTCAAGCGCCAACTGGTTCCAATACTGCACAACGAGGGACTGTTGAAGACCACAGTCACCCAAGAAACCTTTGCAGCTCTGCCTAACACTGATCGCATGATACTCCAATCGGCGAGCATCTTCAACCCTGAGAATATCAAACCTCCTTGGAGTCTCATCGAATACGACTCTGCTGTTAGAACGATGGTTCCAGACCGGCAAAAAGGTCCAGGTTACGTTTCAGGCGCCATAAAGAACAGAATAACCCTTGAGAAAGCATTCCTCAAAACGTACGTGCAGCTAAGCCAGGCAAGGACGGATCCGATGCTGCGCAGCAATGTGCTTCTCATCGACCGTCTAGTGTACCCAGAACACGACTGCAGACCTGAAAACATTGTGAAACTCCGGAACGAATTCGGCGGAGCGACAGAACCCGTTGAAATAATCCTGTTCCAAAACAAGGATGCGACTAACGAGCTTCAGAATCTTGTCATGAACGTGCTGGTCGCCATGGCTCCATCCAGCATCCCGGAAGCCTTCGGCCACAACAAGCCGCTGTTCATTGCAGACAAGATTGCAAAATGGAACTACAACCAGTTCAGATGCATGGTGGACACGACGGCAAACTGGATGCTCAACAACCATAAATTGAGAAAGTTCATATTCTATATGAGCACTTTCAGGGAAAGGAGAGCTTCAATTGAATCCACAAGAAGAGAGAACACTTAATACCTCATGCTTCACCGACTTTGACGGCAAGTTCAACGCGAGACTCGCTGCCGTTATTCCAAGATTCTTCATGGGCGGCGAAGAAACCAAGGTTGCCGGCACGAGTGCACGCTACCAGTGCCGCGTCAAAATTGAATACCAAAAGGATCTCATGGGGCTTTTGGAAGAAGGCATGCTGCTGGCCGTCAAGAACTTCAGGCAAGTTGAGCTTGGTTCGGAAAGATACACGCTGATGGAGGTCAGTCGCGTTTGGCCTGAACATTTCGGTCTGCGCGGCCTGTCCGACCGCGGTTACTATCCTATGCAGTTTGAAATCATAGAGCAGTCAGAGAGTGACTGGCAGACGGATGACACCTCCACTATGATGATTCAAATAGATGCTGTTCCAGTAAACTACGACTTGATTCTGAACAAGAACTGCGAATTCAAGTTCGTCAAGGGCTTTTCTTACCCAGTCGCAGGAAGCCCTTGCTATGTGTTGAACGGTGAAATGATAAACCGCATGTACAACCAGAAAATTGCTGAAGAGTACGGCATAGACACATCCAAAACCGTGGAAGATGCCAGAATCGACCAGAGACTTGGCCTAATAAAAATGTTCGAGACGAGCAAGACTGCCATCCCGATATACGTCGACTTTGAAAAACTCGTTCGCTACCACTTCGGCGTGTTCGCCTTCACCGGCGGCGGCAAGAGCAATCTGATGTCAAATATCCTCAGGAGGCTTCTTCTTCACACCGACAACACGAAGGTAGTCATTTTTGACATAAGCTGCGAATACATGTTCCTGCTGCTCGACGTACTCGCAGACCCCAAGATTCACTCAAGAGTAATTCTTGAGCACAGAATCGACTCCTTGGAACAGTTCTTCAACTCCGTTGTCAAACCGAGAGAATACGAGACAGACGAACGCACAAAGAAAGGGCTGCAACGCATAATTGACCAAGGAAAACTGGCTTATTATACAAAGCCCCGGCAGCAGATTCCAACCTACAGTCAATTCATGGAAGAGCTTGATGGCCAAAGAGGAGGATCAGTGGACAAGCCGCATTACATCAACGCCTTGGACAGAATATACGATGCCATTCGTGAATACGTCGAAGAGCACGGGTTAAGCGAAAACCAACAAGTCACCGAGGACTTCGTCCATCACATAGACCAAATCGCAACCGAAACGGTTGAACAGTTTAAAGTACATGACAAGAGCGGTCTGTACGCTTGGGCAACAACAAGAAACTCGATAATCGACACAATAAAAAAAGGCCGTGAAAAAGAAACGGAAAGCACAAGTGGACTAACCGTAGAAAAAATCTGCGAGACCCTCGAAGACAAGAAAACCAACCTCGTCTGCATTTCAATCTCAGACCCCTACACGATAAAGGAACTCGCCATAAACCTAACGCAGGACCTGCTCGTCCGCCGAAAACGTCGATTCACGGTGAAACCCTACATCCTAATAGTCTTCGATGAAGCGCAGGAATTCATCCCCAGCAACGGCGCAGGCATAGAAGCTAAATGCTCATCTCACGTTGAAACCCTGCTCAGGCAAGGAAGAAAATACGGCCTCGGCGTGTGCATAGCGACCCAGCGCATCGCTTACCTAAACACAAACGCGCTCCAACAAATTCACACATACTTCGTGGGCACCTTGCCCAGACCGTACGATAGACAGCTTGTAAGCGACACATTCATGGTAGACAAAAGCATACTTGAAAAGACCTTAGAATTTGCCCCGGGCGAATGGCTCCTCTCAAGCTACATAGCCACAGGCATGGAAAACGTCCCAATATTCATAAAAGCAGACAACGCAGAAAATGAAGTAGAAAAATACCTGAAAACCTAAGCTTATCCGAAGACCAATAGCGAACTGCCAAAGTACTCGGCTGAAGAAATAATAACCAAAAATTTCCCGTGGTCAAATCCCAGCGACCCCACCACGATAGCGCTCGCTAAGAAAAGAAAAAAAGGGAACTATTTTTTAAGTTCGACAACTAAGAGGTCTAAATCGGTTTTCCCTGGGTTCTCGGCTTCGTGAGATTGGGCTTTAAGGAAGATTGCCTGACCAGTCTTCAGGTCTAATACATCTGTTTTTCCCGAAGATGTCATCTTTGCTTTCCCACCTTTGAGAACATATACCACATGGTCTGGATGGTAATGCATTACCGCCTTTTCGCCTGGCCTCAACAGAACCTCAAGTACACGCACACGGTCGTTTTCCATTACGAACTTATAGACGTTTTTAGCCACTTTCAAAGGATCTTGCGCTTTTTCCGTTATTCCACCTCAAGTTTCCTCATTCCTTCTTAGACTCTTCGCTTGCATATTTATAAATATGTGACTGTAACCACACAGCAAGAGCGCGCGCGTCGTCGTTTCGTCGTCGTCACGTCACTACAAAAATCAGTTTTGGGTTTGGGGGTGAAGTTTTGTCCCCCCCCATTACTTTTTGTTTAACGACGCGCGCCGCTGCAGGTATTCAAAACCTTCTTAAGGGGTAGCACAAATCACGGCACTTAGAGAATACCCTAGTGCTTGCCTTAAGGTTAGCACGCGCTATTTCATGTGCATTGAAAACTTGCGACCTGCGCGCGCGAGCAGCAACATTTGACTTGTGATTTGTCTTCGACATTACATACTGAGCGCGCTGCTATTTTTTCCGCCTGAGAAAGTTGATCTTCGACTTTTCTAGTTCTGGTTTCTCTGTACTGGATGGTGACTGCGGTTCTTCGGATGAAGTTTTTTCAGGCTCGGTTTTCGGGGGATCCGTTGCCTCTTCTCCAAGAAGTGTCCTCAGCGATTCCACTTCTTCCCTCAGCATGCCAACTTCGCTTTCCAGAGCCCTAGTCTTGGATTCAGCCAGCTTCTTGAGCTCTTCAATTTCGAGCAGGAGATTCTTCTTTTCAGCGTCTAATGTCTTGATCTTCTCCGTCATGTTTCTGAGACTGCTCACGATAGTCCTCTTCCCCTGTTTTTTGAAATGACCAGCGTTCTTAAACATTTCTGAATAAATCTTATAGTACTATTCTCTATCAGCGCGCGCGAAATGATAGGCGTAAAGGAAAAGCGCGCGCTAGTCTTTATCCTTCCTTCTTGTCCTCTCGCGCACGCGACGCGTTTGGAGCCTGAACTGCCCTTCGAACTCCAAAAAGAAGAATAAGCACCTTTCTTAGCCATTTCAGGAGCAACTATGTGCGCTTTTTTGGTAATATTCTGCTGCTTGAAATACCGTTTAAGTGTCCGTTTCAATTTGATTGATCCGTTGGATAGCTGAGGTAGAAGAATGTCGCAAGTGAAGTGCCCCAAGTGTGGAGCAGAAATAGTGCCGTATGCAGTGGGTTTTCCTCATGAGAAGATATTTGTCACGGTCTGCACCGACTGTGTTAAACTCAAGTTATCTAATCAAATGAAAGCTCTGAAGGCTTTTTAATCACCGCCAGTTTTGCCCCCTAGCTAGCTAAAGGTTGAAGAGATGAAGATCTAAAGCGGTTTGGCAGATATTGCTGAACCTGTGTCTTAGAGCGCGCGCTACGCCGCCGGCTTCGGTTGCGCTAATCCGCATTTTTTGAGCAGTCGCTGCCACTTCTGGTCGGTGAGCCTCTGAATTTCGTCAATCATCTTCTCGTTTTGGGGCGTGAACAGATGTCTGAACCGTCCCTGAACCTGCAGGTACTCTCGCACTGGCTTCTTCTTCTGCGGAGCCAAGGCCATAACTTTGCTCGGCGTCGAAAGCTGGTATTCACCGTTTACAGCCTCCCACAGCGGAAAAACGCATGTTTCAACCGCTAGACGCGAAAGCTCAATTGACCTGCTGGGTTCGCTTCGCCAGCCTCTGGGGCAAGGAGCGAACACGTGCAGGAACGCGGGGCCGTTTACCTCTATGCCCTTCCTAGCCTTCATTATCAAATCCTTCCAATAGTACGGCGATGCCGTGGCAACGTAGGGCATGTCATGAGCCACCATTATGTCAGCGATGGGCTTCTTCTGCTCTAACTTGCCTGGAACAGCCTTGCCAGCCTGCGAAGTCGTCGTTGATGCGCCGTAGGGGGTGCCGCCGCTCCTCTGGATGCCGGTGTTCATGTACGCCTCGTTATCGTAGAGCACGAACAGGAAATCATGCCCTCTCTCAACCGCGCCGGATAGAGCCTGAATGCCAATATCGTACGTGCCGCCGTCTCCGGCAAAGGCCACGACGTCGACCTGTTCATTCTTTATTCTGCCCTTCTTCTTCAGAATCTTCAAGGCCGCCTCAATTCCGGACGCGTTCGCTCCTGCAGTTTCGAAGGCCGTGTGCAGCCATGGCGTTGCCCACGACGTGTAAGGATAAATTGTTGAGGCTACTTCCATGCAGCCTGTGGCTTCAGTGACTATGGTAGGGCCTCTGGTGGCCTTCATTATCAATCTCAGCACGGTAGCTGGAGCGCAACCTGCGCAGGCCCTGTGGCCGGATAGAAACAGTTCAGGTTTCTCAGCTATGTCCTTCGCCGTGAATTTTCCTTCCGAAATCTCGCTCATCTTTTTCACTCCCTTAGTCCGATGAATCGTACAAGATCATCGACCCGGCGGGACCGAATTATCTTCTGCAAGTCTTCATAGACTCTGCGTATCTGCGTCGGGTTTGTGTCTCTTCCGCCCAGGCCGTGAATGTAGTTGACGATGAAAGGCCGTTCTGCCGTGTCGTAGAGCGCGTGGCGAACTTCATGGAACACTGCCCCGCCTATGCCGCCGAAACTCATGCTTCGTTCCATAACGGCCAGGGCTTTCACGTTGCCGAGTGCCTTGACTATTGCTTCAGCTGGGAACGGTCTGTAAGTCCTGATCCTGAGCAGTCCAGCCTTTGCGCCTTCTGCCCTCAACTCGTCGACAACTGTCTTCACGGTTCCAGCAGTCGAGCCCAAACACACGATGGCCACTTCGGCATCTTCCAATGCGTATTGCTCTAACAGACCGTCTCCGTAGCGTCTGCCGCTCATTTCAGCATATTCATCGTGTACTTGTGGGATTACTGTAAGGGCGTTTCGCATGGCTTCTTCCTGCTGTCGTTTGAACTCGAAATAATAATTTTGCAGGGCTATGGGTCCCATCGTCATCGGACTCTCGGGGTCAAGCTTGTAGGGCACCGTTTTACCCTCATGCGTCAGCACTACTGGAAACTGGCGCGTTCCAACAAACCCTTTGACAGTATCATCCGAGAGAGTCTTGACGTTCTCCAGTGTATGGCTTAGAGTGAATCCGTCCAAGCCTATCATCACTGGCAACTGAACGTCCAAGTGCTCGGCAATTCTGAAGGCTTGAATGACCGAATCATAGACTTCCTGAGCGTTTTCACAGTAAATCTGTATCCAGCCGCTGTCTCTTTCAGCCATGGCGTCAGAATGGTCGCCGTGAATGTTCAGGGGTGCTGACAATGCCCTATTTGCTATAGCCATCACCACAGGGGCCCTGCAGCCAGATGTGACGAACAGCATTTCATGCATCAAGGCTAGACCCGCAGAGGCCGAAGCGGTGAAAGCTCGTGCTCCCGTGGCTGAAGCTGCCAGACAAGCGGCCATGGCACTGTGTTCAGATTCTGTGCAAACGTACTCTGTTTCAACTTCGCCGTTGGCCACGTATTCGCTGAGCTTCTCGACTATTATCGTCTGCGGAGTTATCGGGTAAGCCGCAACCACGTCGACGTCGCACTGCTTCGCGGCCAGAGCCACTGCTTCGTCTCCGTTTAAACCCTGAATTTCTTGTTTAACAACACTCTTCACTCTCTGTAGCCTCCTCTCACATCTTCATTACAATCGCTTTTGTAGGGCATTCGTTCGCGCATATGCCGCATCCCTTGCAAAAGTCCATGTCAAATTCGATGTCTCCCTTCTCAGATTTCCAGTGTATCGCGCCGTCGGGACAGAAAATCGTGCAAATCAAACACTTCGTGCACTTTGTAACGTCCCTCTCGGGTCTGAAGGTTTTCCAGTCGCCCGTCAAATACGTGACGCTGGATTTCCAGCACACGCCCGCGGGTGAAGCTTCTTTCCAACTCTTTTCTTTACTCATTCAGATGTCACTCCCTGATAAGCCTCTTTCACAACAGCAAAGTTTTTCGTAGCCACGTCTCCTCTGAAACGTCCGTTAATCATCTTTTCAATAGTTTCCAAGGTTACTATTCCTGTTACGCGTGCCACAGCGCCCAACATGGCCGTGTTCGTTATCGGCATCCCCAATATCTTCAATGAAATCTCAGAAGCCTCCACGGTCCACACCTTCCCGGCGTTGGATTTCAACTGTTTCCTGACCTCCGCTGGGTTCTCCTTCGTGTTAACCAGGATATTTCCCGTCTTCTCGTCCAAGCCTTCGGCCACGTTAACCGTCTTCAGCAACGTTGGATCGAGAACAGCCACAACGTCAGGACTGTAAACGGCACAGTGTATCTTAATCGGCTCAGTGCTTATCCTCGTGAACGCTGTGACCGGCGCCCCCATCCTCTCCGGGCCGAACTCCGGAAAAGACTGAATATACTTTCCCTCGGCGATGGCGGCTCTTGCAAGAAGCTCGCTCGCGGTCCATGCTCCCTGACCGCCCCTGCCATGCCACCTTACCTCAAGGATCTTCTTCAACACACTTCTCTCCAAAGGTCTTTCACCCTAATTGCAGAACCCAAGATATACACTTTACTCGGGTTTTTTGTGCTTTTTCTAGTACATTTTCCACTCTCTTTTCCGAACAGCACGCGACTGTCTGAAAAACTGGGCTTCAGACTATGGAGTCACTTGCTCTTGAAAAGACTCTGGATAGTCTCCGTAGCCGCGTTTCCCCTTTCTTCAACTGGTCAGAAGCTTCTTCATGTCTTCATCTGAGGGGATACCGCACAGCGTTTTTTTTCCTGCGCAGATGGCAGGAGTTTTAATGCCTTTCTTTCTCAATGCGAGCTTTGCCAAGAAACTCATGCTTCCCACATCGACAACCTCGTATTCCAAAGCGTTATTCTTACAGAAAATGTCGATTCTCGTCAGAACCTCCCTATCTTCATCGGGTAGGTAACGTTTTCCGAATAGGCCAGCATGGTGCTCAAGTCCCTGAAAAGCAGTCTTCTGAGCTTGGGCGCAGGCGTGCATGGCTCCTTCCTTATCGACAAATCCAACTGTTGGAACTTCAAAACTGCAGACGTAGACCTTTAACTTGACCATACAATCAATAATAACATAGAAAGTTGAATACTTAAGGCTTTACAGCCCCTAGTTCCGCGCAACTTACCGCGCGCTCTCTTGGGAATTCCTTTGGGTTGAGGTTGAATAGAGGAAGTGGGTTTACGCCTTCGTTTTTTGTCGCTTGTGCAGAAGCCTGTCAAGCATTTCTGTAGCTGCCCCGTAGCTGAAATTCCATGCTCCCTCTTTGAACATCTGGTATATTTCCACGTTGTCCCATGTCCCGTGAGCCAGATCTCCTAGGAGCATGTTAGCATTCTTGATATGCCCTTTCTCTGCCAATTCTCTGATAGACTTGCGCATTCCTGGGTACTCAAACGCTGGAACTACAAGGCGGAGAAACAGGGAGTTCCAGTCAAGAATCTTTTCGTAACTCGTGTTGTACGGAAGATGTTTCAATGCCTCCGTGAATTTCCTAAGGCTTATCGTGTTCTGGAAGTCGAAGTGGAACAAGAAAAGTAGCGATGCTTGTTCTTGGTTGGGAAACAAGTACACTCTGTAACCGCTGATGAGCCTCTGTGGGTTGAGGTTATTCTTGATTCGGCGAGAAACCAACGGAATGTATTTTTTGCTATTCTTTTCTCCAAGTGTTTGCGCTATTTTTGCAACAATTCTCCGCTGGGTCGTCCGCGCATTCAGCTCTAAACATCTGAGGATGATGAGGTCGATCAAATCAAACTCTGCTCTTTCGTAATTCTCGTGTTCATCAGTTTTTTCTGGTATATATGAGTCGAAGGCTGCTACCCATTTCTTCCAGTCGAACATCGGAACGTCATGTTTTCCAGCGTAGAAATCCATGTTCAACAATGGATATTTGGGGCTTGCAGTTGCATGCATTTCATAGTCAGAGATAAGTTCTCTCTTTGAGAGTTCGTTGAGAAAAGCTTTCAGATCTCCTTCCTTGTCTGGGGGGATAACGTAGCGGACATAGTTACCGAGTTTCCATCCGTCCACAACAGCAAGGTATCTCCACAGGGGGAAACTTGTGAGGGCGCAGCCAGAATCATCTTCCTTTCCGACTTGCGTGGAGGCCCAAACCGAGTAGCTCTTTAATCCAAGCTTAGGTTCATTAATAACTGCTCTGAAACGGACAATGTCTCCCCTGTCGAACCTTCTGATGCGGTAACTAACGGTCTGCTTTGGCGCTTCAACGGTTTCAGCCAGCCTTCGGACGTTGTACGTGCTGGGTGAGAGTATTGCCCTGATGATCTTAAAGTCTAGAGAGTCGAGTCGCTTGAACTTTTCAGAATACTCAGTTATCGAAGGAATCAAACGTTGATAACTCATAAACCCGCACCGGGAGTCGAGATGTCAAGATTATGCAAGCAACCATTCTTAAACATTGCGCAATAAGACCGCCTTTTGTATCTTCAATGCGACTTTGACTAAAGACTTATATGCTTTATTAGCAGAAGTATCATGGGGGGAAAATGAAGCCCATAGCCCTTGCTGCGATATTGGTGTTGTCCCTTCTCCTTGTGCCCACGGTGTTTGCCTTAGAACAGTCGATTCATACTGCGAAGACAGCGTTGTCCAGGCTGAGCGTACATTCCACTTTTTTGGCAAGTGGAGCAGTAATCGTGCCCAATGATCCTGGAAGCGGCGGTGGAGGGCAGGGCGTCATCTGTAATGTACTGCAGCAAGAGTGATGTTTTTGTCCAGGTTGGGTCATATGGTAATGATTGAGGCATCGGAAGCTCCTCTCCTTCTCCCTATAAAGCTTTTAACCCTCATGAACCCTAGAATCCCCTCGTGTCACCAGTTGACCGAAAGCAAATTATCACTGTTCTTGCGCTTGCACCCACATATACCAGAATGGCTTAAAACTACGCCTGCGTGGATTGATAATTGAGCCCCTAACTTGTAGGCCACGGGGCTTGCCATTTTTCCTTGAAAACGATTTCTGAAAGCCTTTTCCTTGGTCTAGGAGCTGGCGTCTCGTTGGGCATGCCGATTGGCAGCGTGCGCTCTCTCAACCTTGCACAACTGGATGTTTGGGGTTGTGGTTCTTCTTTTACTCATCATCCTCGGCTTGCTCTTGTTTTTCCAGATGCCTAGAATCGGACTTGGCGATGAAATAAAAGGCTTCCCCGTCAAAGAAACCTCGCTAGCGGTCTGGAACTGGACAACCGCACTCGCCGTAAGCGTTACAGGAATCGCACAGGCAGACCCACAATACCAAGAATACATCGTCTTAAATGTCTCATTGCGCAACGTAGCGAGCCATGAGATCTGCTTCGGCACAAACGACAGTTTCAACCAAGAGCTTCAACAAGCCAAGACCAAGAACCTGTTCTTGGAAGCTGTTTACGAGGCCCCAGGTATGGAACAACGACCCTGCTTGTTCATTCAGAAACCAACGCCCTCGACATTGGCTGGGGAATCGCGCCGACGGAAAAACTGTATTCCCTCGCACCGAATCAATCAATAAATGGCTATGTTTATTTCATCATACACCAGGATTACACTCCAAAAAGCTTAGTCTGTAACGACACCAATGGCGAACTTTTCACCGTGGAATTGAACAACTAGAAAGACACGTGTTGTGGTGCCGCCGACAGGACTTGAACTCAAGAAAAGTGGCGAAGTCTCCTGCATATCCTCTTTTTTCTATTTGTTGTCGGCAAAGCGCCACCTCATGACGGGTTCATCTGTCGTGCGCTCACTTTGCTAATACTTCTATCTTCACTCGCCCATCTTTGACGGGTATGTTTGCGAAATATTTGTCCATGGTGAAAAACAGTTTGCATCCCAGTCGTTCTGATATCAATAGGTGAACTAGGTCTGGGGCATTTGCTTCCTTATAGACAATCTCGCTATCAACTCTGCAGGAAGAGCATTTCAGATAGCTGTTGCATTTGTGGCAGCGAAACCTGTATACGCGAAAAGATCCTTTGGTTGCCAACAGCAAGGGGAGACCTGCCGCAAATGTTTCGTTTGGGTATGTTAGGCCGTCTGGTTCGAAACTGAAGTGTTGTGTGTCTTTCGTTATCTTGTCGATGATCGTGCTGAAGGCCTTCATGCTGTCTTTGTGTACAGTTTCTTCGAAAGGTTTTGAGTTTGCGATTTGTATCAAATCGCCTTGCGATGGGCTGTTGGCAAGTTCTTGATATTTCATTTTCGTGACTATTGTCCGAAGCGCATGCAGAGTCTCCATGAGGGTGAAATTGGAGACCACCATCTTGTATTTGTTATTCTGGACTTCTTCAAACAGTTTTTCGGCAAGTTCAAAGTTCTCGTCTGAATCCCCCAATGAATACGAGACGAGAATGTTGGTGTCCGGATAGATTCTCACTGGTGCAGAATCGGTCATTAGCTATCCCGGATTTCTCGGATAAGTCCTGTTACGTCGATCTTTCCTTTTGAGATCCAAGATAAGCAACCTTTGAGATCTGTCACGCTTCCAGGGTTTTCGTTAATGGTCCTAGGAATCGCGGGAAGACCTGTGAGAGATCTTAGGTATAGTCTCTGACAATGATCTTCTGGTCCTATGATGGTTTTCAGTGTTGTTTGTTTGAGAATCATATCTGTTTCCAGAACAACATTCTGTTCGAACTTTGTGGAAACGTACTGTGCTGCCTTTTCTATTGGGTGCAACAAATCAGAAGGGAAAAACGTCGAAATTAGTCCTTCTCTGATTGATGACCATAACCTTGAAAACAGTTTTTGTGGTTCTAGGCTCATTTCTGACTCTCCTCTTCAACTTTTTTCAAGAGGATTTCTAGATCTTTGACGAGCTCGTTCATCTGCTTCCCAAGTTCGAGTTTTTCTTCAGCCGGCAGTTCCATGGCTCTACTAGTCTTTGGCCCTATAGCCGCCGCCCTGAGCATTATTTTCAGGAATAGGCCTGCAATCTCAGGCGGTGCTTTTTCCACAAAAGCATCAAGTCTCTCCGGAGAGAACTCCTTCATCATCTTGAATTCGTTCGGAAATCTCTTCTCTATTTCTCCCATCTTCGTAATCAACTTGCCGTTCTCGCTAAGCATGGAAATGAATATCTTTATGAGGTTGAGGAATTCGGTATATTCTTCCTTTCCTTCTTGGTCCATGTTGACCCTCTTTCCTTTTTCAAACGGCTGAGATTTAAAGTGTTTGTTCCAGTTGATAATAAGGTATACTGATCAAGAATCGACATCTATGGTATTTACTTGTCGTTCAGTGCTGTGCTATGTCTATGTAGCGTCAGGCAGACTGATATTCGCGCGTAGTCCCATTATGAAACAATATCGTAGACTAGAATGAATGATTACGATTGAAACGCACGCTTCTGAACAAAGACAGATTATGCGACCAGTCAAGTCGGTCTTGCCAACGCACGCGCTAATTGACGGGTGAAGCGGGTTCATAAAGACTGATAGAAAATTCTTCCATAACGGACGCTGAGACTAATAGAAGAAGAAAATTTGGGGTTATTCTAGAGCGCGCGCGACAAGAATCTCGGGCGCGTTCGCACGATTTCTCATCATGTGTTCCTGTTCGATTCTGAGTATTAATTGTAGCTTCATAATTGCTTTATCGCGTGTAATGTTTGTTGTAACTATTCGATGTCTCACAGTAGCGGTAGGCACAGAAGGTATTCAAATGGAAGAGCACGTGGTTGAATCTTCTGCAAAAATAGTGCTAGATTTGAACGATAAGATACATGTTTTGCATGTGGATGATGACTCTGGTCTTCTGAAGATTACTAAGCAGTGTTTGGAAATGGAAGGACCGCTTCAAGTTGACACGGCCCTTTCTGTTGAAGAAGCTTTGATGAAACTGGAGAAGGACAAGTATGACATCGTGGTTTCCGACTACCAGATGCCTGGAAAAGACGGTCTGGAATTCCTGAAAGCACTGAGAAGCAAAGGGAATGCGATTCCCTTTATCATGTTCACAGGAAAAGGAAGAGAGGAAGTTGCAATAAAGGCGCTCAACCTTGGAGCCAACCAATACGTCAACAAATTGGGAGAAACCGAAACCGTCTATGTGGAACTAGCTCACAGCATCACAGAATTGGCCAAAGCTAGAAAAGCCGAAGAAAAACAAGGTGAATCCGAAGAGAAGTTCAGAGACCTCTTTGAGAAAGCAAATGACGGACTCGTCTTCGTGGACCTGTCCGGAAGAATAGTGGATTTGAACCAGAAGGCAGCAGAGATGGCAGAAAAGCGAAAAGAAGACATTGTTGGAAAATCGTTTCTTGGCCTGGGCTTAGTCAGCTTAAATGACGTGCCTGTTCTAGTTGAGAAACTTGGACAGCAAGCGATGGGCAAACCAACAGAGAGATTCGAATTTGAAATCGAAAGCGAGAAAGGTGAGAAAAAGTTCATTGAAATAAGCTCCACAATCATTCGAAAGAACAACATGCCAACAGGCTCTCTGGCCATTGTGAGAGACGTCACCGAGCGCAAGAAGGCTGAAGCTGCGCTGAAGGAAACCAAAGATCAGTTAGAGCTGCAGATCAAGAGAATGCCTATTGGTTGTATCGTCTGGGATAAAGACTTCAAGGCTATTTCATGGAATCCTGCTGCAGAGACCATTTTCGGATATTCTGCAAAAGACGTCATAGGCAAACATCCGTACGACACTATTGTGCCCAAAGAAGCTCAACCCGTCGCAGATAAAATCTGGCAGCGGTTGCTCGAAGGAGATGAGACCGCCAACAGTGTCAACGATAATTTCACCAGAGACGGTAGAACGATAACCTGCTCATGGACTAATACCCCCCTCAAACGAGAGGACAATTCTGTAATCGGCGTGTTATCCATGGTCCAAGACATCACCGAACGCAAAAAGGCAGAGGAGGCCCTGAGGGAGAGTGAGGAGCGTTCTTCCACGATATCTGCTGCGACCTTTGAGGGAATTGGAATCAGCGAACAAGCGAAAATCATTGACGCTAATGCTCAATTGGAGAAAATGTTGGGATATGAACCGGGCGAACTGATAGGCAAGTCTGTGTTCGATTTTGTGGCTCCCGAATCACGCGACTTTGTTATGGCAAATATGCGAACAGGATACGAAGGCCCGTACGAGCACTTGGCAATGAGGAAAGATGGTTCTGTTTTCCCGGTTGAGATACGGGCCAAACCCATTCGCTACAAAGGAATTATGGCCAGAGTAACCGCCATCAGCGACATCACTGGGCGGAAGAAGACTGAAGAGGCTCTTAGAAGTTCAGAAGAAAGGTACAGGGATCTTTTCGAGAACTCAAAGGAGCTCATGGTCGCATATGACTTGAAGGGGAATCTGACTGCTGTAAACAAAGTCGCCATGGCGTATGGTTTTGCACGTGCCGAGCATATAGGGAGAAATATGCTGGAGTTTGTTCCTGAAGAACAGTGGCCAAGATTACGTGAAGAAGTAAAGCAAATTCTCCAAGGAAAATGTGTTGAAAATGAAATCGAAATAGACACTCCGAAAGGGAAGAGAATCTTGGAGTATAGAAGCAGCCCCATAAGAGAGGGAGAGAAGATTGTTGGCATTAGCGGATCATATAGAGACATAACTGAACGCAAAAAAGCAGAAGAAGCCCTCAACCACTCTGAACGAAAGTACAGGGAGCTCTTTGAGAATGCATACGATGGCATACTTGCACTTGACCTGAATGGAAGAGTGATTGAAGCAAACAATGCTGTTCTGCGGTACGGTTATAGAAAGGAGGATGTCGTCGGAAATAGCATCCTTGATCTTGTTCCCAGAAAGTATCACCCTGTCCTTATGAAGGACTTTTCTCAAGCAGCGCAGGGGAAACCTGCCAAGAATGAAATCGAGATACAGACTCCAAATGGAACTCTTATGGCAGAATATTGCTTCAGTGTCTTAACCCGAGAAGGGAACGTCGTGGGAGTGCAGGTGATTATAAGGGGTTTGGAGGAGCGAAAGCAATTTGAAAAGACGGTTAAGGAGAGCCAACAGAGATTCAGGGGCTTGTTTATGGGCAATCCTGAAGCCGCCGCGTATGTCGGGCCAGACTATCGCGTTTTGGAAATAAACCCCCGCTTTGAAGAACTCTTTGGATATTCTCTTGAGGAAATCAGAGGAAAACACATCAACGATGTAGTAGTGCAGAAAAGCAAGATGGGCGAAGCGGAGGCTCTGGATAGGAAAGCAGTGGAGGGATATGTTTACCACAATACAGAAAGGCGAAGAAAGGATGGATTACTAGTTCCTGTGGCCGTTTCTGCAGCTCCAATCGTAGTTGAAGGTAAACCCACAGGATTTGTTGCGATGTACAAAGACATTTCAGATATGAAGAATGCTGAGAAGAGACTTGAAACAATGAATGAAAAGCTTCAAGTCGTTGGCGGATTGACCAGACATGATGTCAGAAACAAGCTCGGCACAGTGACAGGAAATGCTTTCCTGCTCAAGAAGAAGTATGCTGAACACATGGACATTGTTGATGGTCTCAAAGAGATGGAACAAGCTTGCACAGAGATCGTGAGGATCTTTGACTTCGCCAAGACCTATGAGATGCTGGGTGTTGAAGATATGACCTACATTGACGTGGAAAAAACGTTCGGTGAAGCAGTATCGCTCTTTTCAGGTTTGATTAACTTGAACGTAGTCAATGATTGCCATGGACTGACTGTTCTGGCAGATTCACTGCTAAGACAGCTCTTCTACAACCTAATCGACAACTCGCTAAAGTATGGCCAAAAGATTACTACGATAAAGGTACGCTATGAGAAAACAGAACAAGATAAGCTGGAAGTATTCTACGAGGATGACGGCGTGGGCATACCTGTTGCCAACAAGCGGCACATCTTCAAAGAAGGATACAGCACAGGAGGAAGCACTGGCTACGGGTTGTACTTAATCAAGAAGATGATGGAAGTTTACGGTTGGACCATACAGGAGACAGGTGAAACTGGCAAAGGAGTCCTGTTTACAATAACTATACCTAAAACTAATCAAAATGGAAAAGAAAACTATCATATTGTTTAATCCGCGCGGGATAGTATTGCCCGCAGTGTAAGGCCCGTATGGACAACACTACGCGCGCGACGGTAATAGACCTATCAGCTACTTTAGCGCGCTGCCTTGTCCCGAATTAGGTGTTGAAGTAGGTTGGTGAGACTGTTTTGTCTTGTCTTCCGAGGTTTTCAGCTACTTCTCTTGTTAGGATTAGGCTGAATATGCTGTAGAGAGCGTAGACGGCGACGTTTCTTACTCCTCTAACCTTGTTCATGGCTAGGCTGTGCTGGGTTTTGAGGAAGCTAAAAACAGCTTCAACAGCAGGCCGCTTATGATACTGCTTTCTCTGGTCTTCGGGTCCGTGGGATCTGAATTTCTTGTCAACTCGCAGGACGCTCTTGACGCGCGCGCAAGACCTGCTGGGAAGTGGCAACAGGTCTTGTCTGTTTCTTACCCCTGTAAGTTCTTACACCCCTTAAGTTGCTTGTGAGGTTAGTAGGAGTGTTCGGAGCATGGGGTCGTTCATTCTGTAGACTTTTTCTTTGTCTTGTATTAGCATGGCTGCTTTGAGGTTTTCTATTATTCGGTAGATTGTTGCGTCGTGACTATGGATGCTTTTGCTATTTCGCGCGCGCTTCCCACTTAGAGTTCCGTTCATGCAGCCAAGAACAGCATTGAGTTGGTAAAGAATGACTAGCCATAAGAATGGTAGGACTGATTATGGCAATTATAGGTTTTGGTCTAGCAATCTCTGGCGCGAGCGCGTCGATAAGCGCCTTTCTCTTTCGCCTTTTCTCCAACCAATCTTTAAACCCGGCCATTTCAATCCTCTTCTATGAGTTTGCTGGGTTCAAATCCCAGCGCACCCTGGCTTCATAATCGAGAGTGAAACTAGGCAATGATGAACTAGCGCGTGTTGTCGTGTACTAATTCTTGGTATTAAATGTACTAATGCTTGGTATTAAGTGTCCGCAGGCCGATTTGTCTTTGGTGACTCTATGAGAAAAAGGAGGATAGCCATTGTAGCTGCACTGACGACACTGGCGTTGATCGGAGCAGTCTTCGCCGCTTCTGCCGTTCTTTCTGGGCAACGTGCAAGCAACGAGTTGGACAGTTACACCAGCTTGACTTCTCCAATAAGGCTCACCAAAGTTGGCGACATACCTAACGAAGTCTCTTTGGGCGTTCCATACGCATTCCATGTTGTGACAGAGAACCTGAACCCGTCAGAGTCCTATACGATCAGAATAGTTTTTGATGTCTCACAACAATGGTGGGTCTACCCGGAGATACCAACGCCAATAAACAACGGGTCTGTCTCAGGTTCCCCCGTTTCTACGCCTATTGTGCCCCAGTTCAATTATAGCGCTTTTAACCAGTTGACTCCAGACATGGTTACGTTGACTTTCAGCGGCAAAACCGTTGACCTTGCCTACAATGAGACTGAAAATAGCCTAATTGGCTATTCAGACGCGTTCACTGCAGCCGTTGGTTACTACGACAGCTCAGCAGTAACAGTTCAGTTCAATGACGCGGCGCTCTCAGCGTCGACAGGCAGTTGGACAGTGAGTATATGGGCGATCTTCGCCTAGTCTCCCTCTTTTTTTAAAGCTTCAAAATGCGCGAAAGCTAGTAAGGGCATCCATCTCGACTGTCCTTGCATCAAGGACTATGATGTCTGTCTTTCTGTTTGTTCTGATAATGTTAAGTTATTTGTGATGAACTCTAGGAACGTTAGGGTTCATTCATGTTCTTGGTCAGCTTCAACTTCCCTTCGTCTGCGTCTTTGCATTTCATCTTGAAGCTTTCGAGATTCAAGATTTTCCACGTCAATTCCTTCAGTGTAAAACACTTTCCCACAGTTTTGACATTTAGTGCGTACTCCTGCTGTCAGCGGCGCTGTATATCTTTGCCCACAAGAAGGACAAACCCATGTGCTGTTCTCTTCTTCCTTGTTCTTGTCTACCATTAAAGTTCCCCTTTTTTGAGCAAACAACAAGTAGCCTCCCAAAGGTTACCTATAGTTTCTTTCAGTGCTACACCTATTTATACTATCACTTGGTACCAAAAAAGGTTTAATAGAATTGGAGATTTGACAAGAACTCTTGAGACTTTCTTGCTGCTGTAAATTGGGACAAAGAATATCATGAGATTAACTCAAGTACCGTACTCTTAGCGCGCATGCGTGTTCCTAACTTCCTTTTTTTCACTGTAACGAACCTGTGTTGCGCTCATTGAGACTTTCCGTCTCTCTTGGGCGGAAACCCTCTTTTTCTGTCTTTTATGGTTTAATATTGGTTTTACTTTGGGTGTAGTGTGGTTTTGGAGGGGTTGCTTTTGTGTATTGATTTTGTGTTCATAAGTGTTTAATCAGGAGCAAGACATCCAAGACAACGTTGCCAATGCACGCGTGAGTGTAGTGTACTGTATGAAGTGTGATTTCCATGGCTGAATCTGCTGTTCAGTCACATGCCGAGATAGTCGTCGGTTCCGATGAGAAGAAGCTGATTCGTGTCTTGCACGTTGACGATGAGCTGGACTTGCTGAAAATTGCGAAGCAATGTCTGGAATTGCAGGGCCCGTTTCAAGTTGACACTGCAGGCTCCGTTGAAGAAGCCTTTAACAAACTGAAAGAGAAAGAGTACGACGCAGTCATCTCAGACTATCAAATGCCGGGCAAAGACGGGCTAGAATTCCTGGAAATGCTGAGAAAGAACGGAAACACTATCCCATTCATCATGTTCACTGGAAAAGGAAGAGAAGAGGTCGCGATAAAATCCCTTAACTTGGGAGCCAACCAGTACCTCAACAAGGTGGGAGAAACTGAAACTGTTTACACGGAGCTAGCTCACAGCATAACGGAACTGGTCCAGATTAGAAGGTCTGAAGAAAAGCTGCGTGAATCGGAAGCGGCCCGGTTAGACAGAGAGAAGAAGCTGGAAGCAATATTCGCTTCGTCTCCTGACGCCATTACAATTTTCGATCTAAATGGAAACGTGGCCGAACTCAACGAAGCTGCAATGACTTTGCACGGTTTCTCTGAGAAAGGAGAAATCTTGGGCAAGAGCAGCTTTGACTACGTAGCTCCCAGAGATCATTCTCGAGCAATGGAACTGTTTGGAAACACGCTAAGAGAAGGCTCTGCCAGGAAAGCTGAAATCTCGCTCTTGACTGCTGACGGTCGCGAATTTCCAGCAGAATTGTATGCAAACGTTGTCAGAGATGCCTGTGGCATGCCTACTAGCCTAATGGTGGTAACAAGAGATGTCTCGGAGCGCAAGAAAGCAGAAGAGGCTCTAAGAGGATCTGCGACCGCGCTCAAGAAGTCGGAAGCAGAATATCGATCATTAGTCGAACAATCAACGCAGGGAATAATGATCGCACAAGGACCAATACCTCACATAGTCTTCGCTAACTCCACAATTTCAAAGATTCTGGGCTATACTGTTGAAGAATTGACGTTACTCTCGCCTCAACAAACAGCAGGACTCGTGCACCCAGACGACCGAGAGCTCTTTTTCGAACGATTCAAAGACCGATTGGAAGGAAAGCAGGCACAACCACAGTACGATGTTCGAGGAATCAGAAAAGACGGAACTATGGTATGGCTAGAGCTGTCTTCTGCTCGCATAGAACATGGAGGACAACCAGCCGTGCAAGCGATATTCACTGACATAACTGAACGCAAGAAAACGGAGGAAACGTTGAAGGAGTCTGAGGAAAGGTTTAGGGACTTGTTCGAAAGCATACAAGACCCTGTGGGCATCTTCGTTGGAAGAGAAGGCCGCCTCATAGACTACAACGGAGCGTTCAAGAAATCATCGGGATACACCAATGAAGAACTGAAAGGCAAAGTGTTCTTGGATTTTGTTCACCCTGACGATCGCGCCATGGTTCTAGAAAAATATCAAACAAAATACTCAGAAGAAGAACTCCCCCTCATATACGAAATAAGGGGGGTGAACAAGAGAGGAGAATCTATTCCAATGGAGCTCAGCGTTAGCGCGTATAAGAAGAAAGGCAGAGCCATTGGCATAGAGGTTATACATAGGGATATTACTGAAAGGAAACGTTATGAGGAAAGACTTTCGGCGTTGAACATCTACAGTCGGGACCTAAACATGGCGGAGAAAAGGGAAGAAATATATCGCCTAACCTTGGACGCCATGCAAAAAGTTCTGGGATTTGAGTATGCAGATTTCTTCATTATTGACAAAAACATGCTTTACATAGTAGATCAACGTGGATATCCAGAACCTTTTCCACTTGAGTTGCCGTTGGATGGCAGCAAGAAGGGCATAACTATTAAGGTGGCAAAGACTGGCAATTCCGTAATCGTTCAAGATGTAAGAAAGAATACAGACTTCGTGGAAGGACTCCCTGGCATACTTTCCGAACTCGCCGTACCAATCAAAGCTGGGCAAGAAATCCTTGGAGTACTAAACGTAGAAGACAAAAGATTGAACGCTTTTGACGAAGAAGATCAGGAGTTGCTTGAAATCCTAGCGTCACACGCCGCCACCGCGATAAGCAACTCAGAGTATGCCTGGAATTTGGAAAAATATGCAACAGAAATTCGAGAAAGTCAACAGAAATTTGAACGGCTTTTCATGGACAATCCTGAAGCAGCCATCTATCTGGACGTGAACTTCATAGTAGTGAACGTGAATCCTCGTTTCTGCCAGCTGTTCGGTTACTCTGTAGAGGAAGTCAAGGGCAAAAAAATAAACAAGGTCGTAGTGCCAGAAGACATGCGCGAAGAGGCAGAAAGCCTGGACAGAGACGCGAAGAACGGATATGCCAGTCATGACACTGTTAGAAAGAGAAAGGATGGGTCGCTGGTGCCAGTGTCGATTTCTGCTGCTCCAGTAACCTTTGAAAACAATCTGCTTGGCTATATTGGGATATACAAGGACATCACTGAGCTGAAAAGGGCGCAGGAAGAATCGGAAGAGTCGAGGAAACATTTCCAAATGTTGTTTGACCTTATGGCTGACCCAGTTGCTGTAGTGGATGGAAGAGGAAAAATCTTGGAAGTCACGCAAAAAGCTGAAGAAATAACAGGGTTCAAGAAGGAAGAGCTTGTTGGAAAGAACTTGCTGAAAGTAAAGATGTTTGGGGCGAAGACCAAAGCAGTAATGATAAAGAAACTGGCCGAAAGAATGATGGGAATGAACGTGCAACCATATGAGGTCGAACTGCTAAAGAAGAACGGGGGAAAGCTGATTTACGAAATAAACGCGGCGAAAATCGATTACAAAGGCAAACCGGCTGATCTCGTCGTGTTCCGCGACATTATGGAAAGGAAGAATCTGGAGGAAAAACTGCGGGTTGTCGGTAGCCTCACGAGGCATGACGTGCGAAACAAGCTTTGCAGGGTGACTGGAAACGCTTATCTGTTGAAGAAGAAGCTGGCTGGAAACCCTGAAGCGTTGGAGCAGTTGGCCGACATGGAAAACGCGGTCAGAAACGTGGAAACAATTTTTGAGTTTGCAAGAACATACGAGAAGCTGGGCGTCGAACAACTAGCCTACTTGAGCGTTAGTAAGGCTGTTGGCGAGGCAGCGTCGCTCTTCTCAGACTTGAAAGGCATCAGAATTGCGAACGAGTGCGGAGGATTGACCGTGTTGGCTGATTCGCTCCTGAGGCAGCTTTTCTACAATTTGATTGATGACTCGCTCAAGTATGGCGAGAAGTTGACTCAAATCAGAGTCCGCTATGAGGAATTCGAGGACAAGCTGAAGCTGATATATGAGGATGATGGCGTTGGCATATCTCGAGACGCAAAATCCAAGCTTTTCACTGAAGGCTTCACCACTGGCAAAGGCTCAGGCTACGGACTTTACATGGTTAGCAGGGTGATGGATGTTTATGGCTGGGCAATCGACGAAACGGGCGTGCCAGGCAAAGGAGCACAATTCACCATAAGCATACCTAAAACCAAATCAGACAGAAGACAAAACTTCAGGCTTAGTTGAACCCAAACCTAGCGCGCGCTATACGCGTTAACGGCGCAGTGTCGATACTAATTCCAAGCCTTGAAATCTGTGAGCAAACTGACCTCCCTCTCAAGTGTTTGTCAAGCCATTGCCTCACGAACCCGCGCGATCCTGGCGTGCGCTACCCGTGACCAAGGCGCTTGTGCCGTTGCAGGGCAACGCGCGCTGTGGGAGGATTTCGTCGTGCTTAAGGTTTGCTTGACTCTGAGCTTATGTTCCTGCGCATGGCAGGAAGATGAACGTATGACGCGCGGGTTAGAGCTATATGCCTGAAAACGTCAATGAGGACTGCAATAGTTTGTTGGAGTTGAAGAGATGAGGATCATAGGTGTAAGTGGCAGTCCGAGGGTTGGGGGAAATACTGATACGATATTGAAGGAGGCTTTGATGGCTGCGGAGGAAGAGGGTGTAGAAGTGGGTTTGATTCGTATCTGCGATTACAGACTGGAGCCTTGCAATGCATGTTCAGACTGTTTCAACACCAAGAAATGCGTCATCGGTGACGACTGCGAGAAGCTCTACCGAGAACTCGCGAATGCTGACGGCGTCATACTGGGCAGTCCCTCTTATTTTCAAGGAGTGACGGCTCAGATGAAAATCTTCATAGACAGAATAGGGTTCCTAGCTTTGGCGCGAGGAAGAAAGGATTTTGCGGACAAAGTCGGCGGAGTCATCGCTGTCGCTCGGCGTTCAGGCGTGGCAAGCACTTGCAATCAGATGCTCACGTTCATGACTGCGGTTAGAATGACTGTCCCGGGTGGCGGAAGAGCCTTCGCCATCGCGAGAGAGAAGGGCGAGGTTATGAAGGACAGGGAAGGAGTGGAGTCTGCGAGGTATATGGGAAAGATGCTGGCAAGAGCCGTTCGCGCCATCAACAACTCGCCAAAGGACTAGAATCCAAACTAAGCTCGAATCGGGTTTTCAAATGGCGCGCGAGCTCGCGCTGTGGCTCGAAGGCGCAAAACAATTATGGGTAGAACGCCCTCTACCCTAGATAGGGAGTCTGGGAAATGGTCGACGTGGAGGAGGGAAGGATTATTGGTTGAGGGCATCCGTTATCGTTCGCCGATTTTCGCTGCGTTACTCATATTGACATGCATTCTAGCTGTCTTTCTTATTGTCTCTATCTTAATCTATTCGTTGTTACTGCTTTCCTATGTTCTTATTGCTGCAGCAATTCTGTCTGGGATTGCCGCTTATTCTTGCTTCGCGAGTGGAAAGGTGCGAACACGTAAAGTATTGCTAGGTCTGACTCTGCTAGTAATTGTAACTTTGACGTTTTATGCAGCCTTGTTCGTATTGTCTCTCACGCGCGCCAATTGGGTCTTTGTGTTAACCACAGACAAGTCTTCTTACAGTCTTGGAGAAAAAGTTCTGATTACGGTAACTTTGGAGAACTATGGCTTCGTGTCCCACTCAATAACATCAGCGACGTCAGACCCCGTAGTCGTTGTCTACGCTATAAGTCCCGTGGACCTAAGCGGGCGCAAGGTGTGGTCCAACCCCTATCTTTTTGAGGAGACTACTTTTTCAGTTTCACCTGGCCAAGCTCTAGTGAGAACGTACGTGTGGAATCAAACGAACTCCGCCCAGCCTTGGTTATGGAACGCCACGTACGAAGCAGGCACATATCTAATAGAAGCATTCATACCTGGAAGCTTCGGCCCCACTCCCTCGACACTCTTCCTTGCAGATGTCTACATGAACGTCACAGCAACATAGCGCTAGCCAACTGAATGAATGAGTTTAGGGTTCCAGATGTTACGTGAACACTCGGTTCAGCAGTATTGAGTTCCACTTTTCGGGCACGAGCGCACCTACATGAAGTGCACCTGTCATTTGATCTTCGTCCCCAGCATCAACGCAGAATAAAACCTTCCTCTAGCGCGTGCTGGTCTACCCCAATACTGAAATCTATTACGGTGGTAGGTTGATTCGCATTAGTTGGTTGGGCATTGCGAAAATTCAACGGTACAGACTACGGTAAGCTAGGATCCACAAGGAGAAGGAAATGATAGTGGTTGAAAATAACAATCATAACAAAAATAACAAAATCCTAACCAATCCGTTTTCGCCTCAGTATCCTTCAGATCCAAAATGTTTTGCGGACAGGAGTGAGCACCTGAATTATTTCACTCGGGCCGTTGCAAATTCAGCGAAAATCAGACCACCCGCCCCCAGCAACATGATTCTCGGTGACTGAGGAGTGGGGAAAACTTGGCTATGCTAATAAAAAATCCCCAAAACGGAACATGATTGCTTGGGCTTTCATAGTCATCCGCCATATGCCTGAGCTCTTTCTAGCACAAAATCGCTATGGTTGGCTTTTTTGTTGCGTTCTGCTTTTTGAATGGCCAGGATATCATTATTTTTATTTCTCTAAACCTTAGTGATTCCAAACATAACTACTAAGGAAATGAGAAAAAAATATAATGAAGATTGATGTATTACTGCAATAGGTGGTGTCAGAAATGGAACGTGATCTAGAAGCGTATGCTTCAAGGGAGATTATGAGGCTGTATGGAAAACATTTCATAAAATTAAAATACTTATATGCTATTTCAATTATATGAAATACAGTGAAAACAAAAAAAGAGAAGTATGCTTTCAGCAAACAAGAGATAGAAATACTAAAAGAAATCGCCAATGACAATCATATTCTATCTCAAATAAGAGAAAGGTGCTCAATCAAACCGAGCCTTCTCTCGCACTACCTAAAGAAACTTCAAGAAAAAGACATAATAAGAGTACAACAAGTAGCCTTTTCTTCCGAAATGAATTTTGCGAATTCCAGAAAAAGTATCTTTTTCCAGGATACAAAACATGCGCTACTCCTGAAAGAACTCTTAGGAAAATACTCGCACATCAAATGGGAAGACGTTTTACCTGGACTTGGCATCGAGGTTCTCTTTCAAATATTAACAGGCGCATACAGTAGTGATCAAAGCGTTTCGCCTATCACATTTTGGAGATATTCCAGAAACTTCATGGCCCTCGGGATAGTGGCGTGCAGTGGCGAAGACTTCCTAATCAACGATCGTTTTTCTTTATTGAGTAACTTCTTGGAAGAATATCAGAGTTTCATAATTAAAGCAATTGTTAGTTCAGTCTCCGAGAGTGCGATTGTGTTGTGGCAAAAGGATTTTGAGTGCCTGATCAGATTGCCAAAGACCATAGAAATTTCTCGAAGCGATTTTGTAAAGACAGCCACTTCTTGTTTGCCGGATTTCGGTATTCAACTGACGTCAGATTTTGAGACGTACTTCTATTCCAAGAGGAAAACAAGGATTTGTCTGGAGGAAATAATACTTCACACTCTGCTAATTGAAAGGGGAAATGTTCGTTACGTAACTTACAGCCTCATACTGCTAAAGAAGGAACTACGGCAAGTCGACAAGGATTACCTGCTGAAAAGAGCCACATGGTACGACCTAGGTCTACAGATTAATGCAATGTTGGAATTTTTGAGAACAAGAGGCACTCGCACTGGTTCAGGATTGCCAACATGGGATGAATTAATGGCTAAAATGAGGGAATATGAGGATGAGGCGTTGACTTGACAAATAGGCCATCTTTTGATAGAAAATACATAATCAACGAGCTAGATAAATTATCTTCAAAAATCGCGGTTCACACTCAAATTTTCATCATAGGCGGCCTAGCTTTGATTAATTACGGACTGAAAGAAGCAACATAGGACATTGACGTTGTAGTTCTTAGTGACCAAGATATGGGCACTTTGGTTGAGTCGTTGGCAAATATTGAATACCACCTGTTAGAGAATTCCTCAATCTCAAGACAATATAAGAAAATGGAAATATCTAGAATCATGGAAAACGAAGACGGTTTCAGATGGGACATATTCAATCGATCTATTTGCAATGCACTCGTCTTCTCGGTTAATATGGCATCTAGAGCAACTGAGTTTTATTCAAAAAGGCAATTGATTTTGAGCCTTGCCTCAAAAGAAGACATATTCCTTTTCAAAGGGATTACAGAACGTGAAGCTGATCTTGATGACATGCGCCTTCTAGCGGAATCCAGTCTGGACTGGCAAGTGATAAAAACGGAGTGCAGGAACCAATCTCTCGCTTCGGGGAGACTCTGGGAAAGTGCACTTGTACAGAACCTAATCGACCTCAGAACAAAGTACCAAGTTAGATCGCCAATAGAAAAAGAGCTGCAAAGAATCGTGGAAGAAAAACTAAGTGAGGATCTTCTAATCAAGTTAATTGCCAATGGTCACACGACGATTAGAAATATCTCAAAAGCTGCAAGTCTGCCAGACTATCTTGTAAGAGAATATACTGAGAAGATGGCGCAAAAAGGTATTCTCAAGATTGACAAGACAAATCGCCCATATAAGTTCTCACTGGTCTGATCAGAAATTGGCGCGCGTGCATTTCTCGAACCATTTGTGAACAGGCATACATGCCACTATTCGCATGGTATTTATTAGATGGCCAGATTAATATTGAACGACTTACTCCCCTTGACTGAGGAAACGAGAACATGAAGAGGTGTTGAAAGAGATGTTTCCCTTATTGTGGTGGTTGACGTGGATAGTAGTGTTCGTTGTTCCTACGACTGATCGCTGGTTAATGAACAAGTGGCGGTACTTAGTCTTCGGCTTGTTCGGTGCGCTGTTCGGGTTCGTCGCCATCGCGGTCGCCACACTGGACGTGTACATGGTTGTGTGGCTGATATTCTTTAAACTGTCCCTTACAGTCGTGGAGTGGCTGTTTGCGTACGTTAACGATTATAGGTTTTCCGGCTATGAGGAACGGGTCAAGTACGGCAGGATAACGTATAGGCCAGTGCTTGGGGGAGTAAGGGGAAGGGTGGTGTACAAGTGGCTGGCCGCCGTTGCGCTGGTCGTGATAATCGTGTTTTCGAGCTTGATGTTGTGGCAAACCCAAGCTGTGTCGAGAGTCAACAACGCGAGTGCCTTCAACCAGATGCTGACATTCGAACCTGCGGGAACGCCGTTGTTCCAGCATGAAATCCCCGACAACATGCTGAGACTGACAACCCAGGAACTTGCGGAAAGCATCGCGTTGAGGAGCGCCGCGCACTTTGGAAGCGTAAGAGTCGGCTCCTCCCACATAACCCTGTACAACGGCCGCCTTGTCTGGGTTGTCACGATGGTCCCGCTGAACCTGTACGGCGACAATAGCGTCAAGGGCCTGGTCATCGTCGATGCAAACGACCCCGAACTTAACGTTTCAATCGTCGACAAACCCTTCAAAGTGGCCGAAGGACTCCTGTACTTTCCACCGTTCTTGACAGGAAACATACAGGGAAACGCCTATTGGAGCCAATCGACCGCAGACGCCTATGGCAGAGCCACCCTGACAGTCGATGACAATGGCAACTGGAAATACGTGCTAACCACAACCCAAGTTCAACAATGGTCCTTCATCGCCCAGCCCAAAGGAGTATACGTCTACAACGACGCTGGCCAAGTCGAAAACTTTTACACCATGAACCAGACGCCAGACTGGGTCACCCAGCGCTACGACGAAGGCTGGCTCAAAACAATGATCAACGCCTGGGGAGGTACCAGAAGAGGAAACGGCTTCGACATCTTCGCAGGCGGCTTCGCCTGGATACCCGCATCCACCAACAGAGTCGAAATCTCAGACGACGTCCGATGGATCGTCGACCCCGACACAAACAAGATAACCGCGCTGGTCCCCGTTGACTTCGTCGGCGAAGCACAAACTATGGCGGGAATGTTCAAAACGACCGACACGGGAATAGAGTACTACGACACGACGGGTCTGGACATCAAGAGCGGCCTGCAGGCACAGAACGTCGTTGAGTCCCACATTCTAATGCCCACCACCGGAGCCTACGAAGCAGAAATGCCCCTAATCTACCCGATAAACGGTGAGAACGCCTGGTTCGTGCCACTATACTGGAGGACCGCACAGGGCGAATCCACCTCGGCACAAGAAACCATCAAACTGGCCGGACTCGGAATCGTCGACGCCGTAAACCTGGACCACTACACAATCGTCATGACCAGCGAAGGCTACGAAGGCGCAACCCTTGTTCAAGAAGCAAAACGCAGATTCGAAGCCGGAGCAGTCCAACCCTCGAACGAGACGACGATAACCGGAACACTGACCAACAGGTTCTCCTACGTCAACAACGGCAACACCATCTACGTCCTGACAATCAACCAAACCGACTACGCAGTGTACACACAGAACCTGGACTTCACAACAGTCAGCAGAATCGAAAAACTAGAGATAGGCAACACAGTAACCATAATAGTCAACGCAAACAACAACGAATTCCTACGATTCCCAAGCTAGCGCGCACGTTTCGGAGAGGGCGCAACAAGGACTAATTACTTGTTCAGCCAACCTGCAATCGAGCCAGTCTTTGCTTGCATCAAGGTTATGGAGCGAACCGCTTGATTATCCAATCTGGTATCGTAATCATTCATTTACCAGTTTCAGCAAAGCTCTCTTAACGGCAGGATCCTTGATTAGGCTTAGCAGTTCTCGGTCCTCGTCACTCAAGCCCGCGACCACTTTTTTGCCGCTAATATCCAAGCACTCTTCAAAGGCTTTGGGATAGCGTGCTTCAACTTCCTGCTGTAACGTTTGCAAGTATGTCATGTCGCTTGGGGGAATAGCCTTGCCTACGACGAATTTGATTTGAAACTCGTTAAACCCGGCTCGGCTTAGGCCGCTCATAACCCATTTTCTTAGCAGGTGCGTGTGAACTCTTCCGGTTACTGTAACGTGGGCATCTCTGGCCAGGTGTTTCGACATGCCATTAACACCTTCTTTTGTCGTGTATGTGAATAGGCTGTCGGTTTTGGGGCTGGCTTTGAGAAATTCTTCTATCCATTCTATCGCAAGCGGGTTCAACACGCCCAGGCGCAGGGCTCCGGTTTTGCCTCGTTGATGAATGAAATAGATGTACTGCTGCCTTTCTTCACGGGCTCGGTAAATGAGGTTTTCTATGTACGTGCGTTTTAGTTGTAGGATTGCTTGGACTTCCCAGCCGAGACTGCAAAAAGTGGCGAGTATGGCTTTTTGTTCTATGTTGGCTACGCTGAACATGCGAGTTAAATCCCGATTCGTAAAAACGTGACTTGAAAGGTCGATTAGGGTTGTGAGCTCGTTTTCCGCGTAGGCGTAGGTATTGGTCGTTGTAACTTGCGAAGCTGCCTAGTGCCGTGAGGACTGCGATGATGGTGTTTTGTTTCAACGGTTCCTTTCGCCAGCCAGGACACCAGCCTTGTAAAGCCTCGTTTTGAAAAGTCAGTGCCAAATGTCTCATTTCTCGGGGTTCCAAGGTTGCGAAGGTTTCTAGGGGTTTTTGCCACCATGCCGTGAAGATTCGGACGCTGTTAGCGTAGATTTTGCGTGTGGTTTCTGTTCGGCATTCGCTGAGCGCGCGCGCTAATCTTTTTATACGGCCATGGCTTCTTAAGCTGACTAGCAACGAAATATTTTTAAGCTTACTAATAGTTAAACCCTTTCTTAGCAAAATTTAAGGAGGAATGAAAAACAATGTTGTTAGATGACATACTTCTCGTACTAGTTCCTACAGTAATCATTGCGATAGCTGTCATTGTCATATTGGTATACTTCATATACACAGTGGTAAAACCCTCGGAAGCGCATGTTGTTGTTACACAAGGCAAAGGTAGAAAACTGTACACTTCCAGACCAAATGAAAAAAGTTCTTATTGGTATGTTCCGTTGTGGATGAAAAGAACAATTCTTCCATTGGGAATTGTAAAGCTACAAATAGAAAATATATCTCTACGGGATAGCGATATGGCAAAGTTTCTTGGTGACGTGCGTGTATGGCTTAACATAGAGAACCCTGAATTAGCCGCAGAAAAATTGGGTACTGGAGATTACACTCAAACTCTGACTACAGACGTAAAAGATCTCATAGAATCCATTACTAGAAACGAGTCTATGAAAATGGATGTTATATCTATAATGAGAGACAGAGCCAAATTTAGTACCACAGTTAGAGATGAAATCAAGCCAGTTCTTCTTGGAGAATGGGGAATCAAAATTGCAGATCTGGAAGTTATACACTTCAAGGATTTGGATCCATACCACGTCATAGCAGATATAGAGCAAAGACAAGCAAAGGTCATAGAAGCAGAGACAAGAAAACAAGTAGCAGATCAAGAAAAAGATGCGACTATATCAGAACAAAGATCACTTCAAGAAAGAGAAACTGAGAAAGCAAAGGCAGAGCAAGCTTACAAGACTGCTCAACTTGAGAAGGACAAGGCAATTGGAATCGCAGATCAGGAGAGGGCACAAGATATTTCGAAGGCTACGATGGAAGCTAATAAACAGTCAGTCGAGGCTAGGAGAGCTTTAGATGTTGGTACCGCTGAAGTAGGTGCCCAAGCGGTAGTCAAGACAGCAGAAGGAGCTGCGAATGCAGTGAAAACCAAAGCCGATGGTGACGCTCAAGCAATCAAGCTGACAGGCTTTGCTCAAGCAGACGTGAATCAAGCACAACTGTTTGCGACAGCTGCTGGTACAGAGAAACAAGCAAATGCATTGAAACTCTATAATGATGCAGGTTTGTCTATAGAAATTATCCATGCAACGTTGCAATCGCAGATAGCAAAGTGGGCGGCTCTTGGCGATGGACTTAAAGTAGCAAAAATTAGCATTGTTCAAAGTGGAGAAAGTCAAATCTTTGGTATTCCGCTGAGTGCAGAAGTTGGTGCAGATATTGGTATGATGATAAAGGCGCTTGAAGCACAAGGAGTAGATGTTTCTAAAGTTCTAGATACACTTCCGATAGGTTCTGTAGCTAAAGAAGCAATAAAAGCCAATCTCGCAAAGAATATAGTCAAGCAAGCAAACCAAGAGACAAAGAAGGCGAAGTAAGATGACAGAGAACCCTGACATAATAGATGTAAAGAAGCTCAGTCCGTTTGCGCAAACGCTTCTCAGCATCTACGCCAAGACAACTGGAACTAATAACAATGAGAAGGTTTTGGAAGAAGCTCTCTTTGGAATCTATGAGCTTAGAAAACAGATAGACGTGACACGCGATCCTAAGATATATCCACAGGACGCGCAAGCTTTGATGAAACAGGTAAAAGCAGTCTTTGCAAGGTTCGAGCGTTGTGGAGATCCAATGAAAATGTTGCCTGCAGATTTAACTAGCAGCTCATAAATCCCTATTTTTATCGCTATGATTATCAGCGGAGGTGACTGAGGTTGAGAAGAAAGAACGGCGGAATAATCTTTCTAATAATCGCAATCGTAATTATAGTTCTCTTTGTAATTGTGGTTGTTGCATATATAGAAAGCGAAAATGCAAGAGAATCACAAATCTCAGATTTTAAAGAGTTCGTTGCTGATCACAACTATCCGTTACATATGGGTTCAGTTTCGTACAGTAACGTTGTAACACTGGGAATGAGTGCTTTTGAAGAGAAGTGTACTACGTTGTCTACTGAAGCAAACTTTGAGATAATACAGCAAAATACACATACTTGGCTGATATTTCCACAGACAAAATTCAGTGTTGTAGATACACAGACTAACACTGTTTATCGATGGGTGGTGTAACTTTGGACAGATGTTCAATTTGTTGGCATTGTTTGCATTTTACAGGAAACAGAAGGACTGTAATCCTTAAAGTGACAGACCACGGAAAATTTGGCAAAGAAGTACACGAGCAATTGTATGCGGAATAAGCAAACGTGACGCAATACTACATATTGGTAGTATAAGGAAAAGTCTGAACCTGAATCTGAAATTTCTTGCTCTTCCTTAAGCTGCGCGCGCCTCAAAACAAAAACCACTATTCCAATACACACTGAAAACACCCGAAAATTCAGCAGGTCACCAAAAGAAAGGTGCTGACCCTGAAGAACCAGAAAACCGTCAACATCACTTAAACTTGCCAGGCAAACGTGTTATCCATGAAAGCACGCGTTATTTATGTGCATACTCCGAATTAAAGTTCATAATTCATAAGTCATATGTCTTGGGCCTCGCTGGCATCAATGACCGAGCGCTTCAGTGCGTGACGAATATGGATCCTGCAATTGTCTTCGGGCTGCTTTTACTCTATTTCAAGGGTGTGGGGGAAGAGAACCCCGGGGCTTGCCCCGGGCGGTGAATTCCCCCACTTAAGCCTTTATACCGAGCGTGTGTTACGAAAATGGAGATAACCTTGGAGATGGAGGCC
>Ga0187866_1000600_pt1 | contig 39962 bp, 46 predicted proteins | sample June2016WEW_11_1_3_FD_133013 | JGI IMG/M metagenome (GOLD analysis project Ga0187866, IMG submission 133013) | Peatland microbial communities from SPRUCE experiment site at the Marcell Experimental Forest, Minnesota, USA - June2016WEW_11_150 | ecosystem: Environmental > Terrestrial > Soil >...
CTCTCAGGAACCGGTGAAGCGGCCAAACTGCCCCTGTGTTAGTTTGGAATCAGCGGCCTTGAACGAGCTCGTAGCTCAGTAGGTAGAGCAACGCCCTTTTAAGGCGTGGGTCCTGGGTTCGAGTCCCAGCGAGCTCACCAGTAAGGCCGAAAAACACTACAGATTGTGGCTCCCCTAACCTCCAGCGCTAGATATGGCTGGATAGCTTTGGTAGAACAACGGTGTTAAGGCGTTGTTCTACCTGAGGGCGTGGGTCTACTTCTTCTTTTCGAGGAACAACTTGAAAGGAAGAGAGAGCTATGAACAGCCCCCAACTGTCACCGCAATCTGCGGCTGATATTCAAAAAGAAAATCCAATTAAGGTCGATGGCTGCGCGGCTGCGTGCTGCGCCGGCGTCGATCAGCCCGGCCTCGGCTATGAGCATGCCGGCGACTGTCCGGTTTCGCCGCGTGAGATCACAGAGTTTCGGAATGCGCAGCCGGTGCCGCAGCCGCTGCGCAGCTTTGTCTCCGATCCCGCATGCAAAATGAAGCCCGGCGTTTTCGGCGTCGCGATACGCGAGTTGCTTGAGGATGTTGACGACGTGATCGCTGCCCGGCAAGCCTGGCGCGATCACCGTGAGGGACTGTTTGCGAAGCTCCTCTTTCGCGCGCGGAACCTGGCGCAGCAGAATATCGGGATCATTGCTGCGGACGGGAAGCTGCTGGTTGAAGAGCTGCAGACGTCGCTGCCGCATTGCCTGGAGTGCTCGATGACTGAACACCTGGGCAAGCTGAAGCACCTGCCAACCTGCGAGACCGGGGCCACGCTCGATCTCATTGACGAAATCCTGAACACAAACGATTCCAAGGAAAGGGAGGCAGAAGGGCCGGGAGCGGGAGCGATGGACTGCACAGACGACGGGATTCGCCTGTGCGGGTTGAAGGAGCGGGTTTGCATGTTGTGCGGGAAACGGGATGGCGAGTGGGACGCTGAGTGGCGCGCCGCGGGCCATTTCCCGTTGGAGAGTTTGAAGTTGAATCAGTGCGTGAGCGTCGGCATCGAGCTCAAAGGGCACACGCTTTTCACGCATCGGTGCCTGGGGGAGAGGGGTCAGGGGTCGGAGTACAGGGGCTTGGGACCAGGGAGCAGGGACTCAGAGAAGGCTGCGCAGCTCACGGTTGCGCCTGAGAACCCGGAGCATCGGCGCATTGAGACTACAGCTTTTCCGGTTGAAGGCGGTGCGCAATGACGAAAGCAGCAGTCAGTGAACAGTTGTCAGTTGTCAGCTCCGTGCGGATGATTCCGCTCGATCTGCTGGATGAGAATCCGTTGAACCCGCGCCGCTCGATGGATGAGGCCGGGTTGCAGGAGCTGGCCGCCTCAATCAGAAACTCTGGAGTAACCAACCCGATCATCGTCAGGCCGCTGGATATTGAGGGCCTGGTCGAAGAGCGTTACGAGATCGTCTGCGGGAACCGGCGGGTGCAGGCGGCGACGATTGCAGAGTTGGAGGCGGTACCCTGCATTGTTCGCGCAATGACCGACCAGGAGGCCGCGGAGATTGCCCTGGTCGATAACTTGCAGCGCGTGGATGTGGCCGCGCTCGATGAGGCTGAGGCCTTCGGCAAGCTGCTGGCGCTGCACGGGACGGTTGAGGCTGTCGCCAAGCGGGTAGGCAAGGAAGTCTCGCATGTTGCCAAGAGATTGATGTTGCAATCACTGGACATGTTCTCTCGGGACGCGCTGCGCGAGAAGCTTAAGCCTGAGCCCGCGAAGAAGCCCGCGAAACCGGCTGCGAAGAAGGGGGCCGGGAAAGGCGCGAAGCGGTGAGCGCGCCGCTCCAGGGCGTTTGCCGGTACTGCGGCTGCACGGAGGAAAGCCCGTGCAGCTACTGCCGGGGCATCTATGGGTGCACCATGTTGCACGGAGTGGATGCGTCAGTCTGCGGCGCTCCGGCCTGTCTTCGCGCTGAAAAGCGACAGGCGGCGCTGGCGAAGGATGCGGCTAAAGCGGCAAGACGCAAGCACGGCGATCGTTACTTGGGGATGGGATACGGCGCGGTGATTGAGGATTTGCGGCGGCGCAAGAGAGCGCTGCGGAGGAAGAGATGAAGGACAGGGATCAGGGGTCGAAAAGACAGGGACTAGGGACTCGGGACTCGGGACTAGGAAAAAGCCCGCTGCGGATTTGCGAGAGCAGGGCTTGTTGCGCATGCGGGGAGCCGAGCGGCGAGGCAGATTTTTGCGAGCGGTGTGACAGGGAAATGCTCGCCGAAGAGCCTGAGTGGCTACGCAGGCAGGAGGCAATGTTCTTCGCTCCGCTGCCGGATGAGGTTGAAGAGCTCGGGACGGGGATCGATTTCGAGCGTGCGGGGAAGATTTTTAACCGGTTCCTGCTGGCGTTCTTGATCGGCGGTGCTCTCATGCTCGCCGGCTGCGTCGTCAAGGGGTTGCTGTGGGTGCATTTCGAAAGGTGGGCGCGATGAGGTTTTTTGAGAAGCAGCGGCCGGAACTTTACATCCACGCGGTGAAACTGCGGCGGGATAAGAAGACGAGCCGGCGGTTGTGGGGTTTTACGCTGATCGTCACATTCTCGGTGGACCTGTCGGAGAGTTGCGATGTCTCGATTGCGAAGGCATGGCAATACATTACCGAGCGCGACAGCGCCGCGGTAGATGTGCTGCTGGCCAGTGAGACCGAAGGCACCATGATCGATTTCTTTGCGCAGATCGACGATGCTACACCGGTGCTGCACCTTGAAGGCGTGGATCTGATGGGCCTGCGCCTTACGCGGGAGAAGAACGTCGTCGAGTTCCGGTTTACGGGCGAGCATGAGAATTCGGCTGGGCTGCACGCGTTTATGAAGGAGTACGCGTTCACGCGCCTCTGGGCGCAGTTCAAGCCCAGCCAGGGCGATCTGGCGATGAGGCCGGTGGCTGAAGGCAAACTGCCGAAGAAGTGAGTTAAGTTTCGCGCCTGGGGACGTTGGGGCTGCGGGCGCGATTAGGGTGCGGCGTTGATACCGTCCGGGATTATGCCCTGGTTAGTGTTCCTCGCGCCGCACGCCGAAAGCAGGGGTCAGTGAACAGTTGTCAGTTGTCAGTTAGGAGCGAACGATTGACCCCTAACTACTGAACCCTGCGAGAGGAGCGAGCAATGATTGCCTGCGCGACTGAATGTGATCGGCGGATTGCTACGGCTTGCCCGTTTCCGAGCGAGGCGGAGGCGCGGCGCTGTTGTGTGCGGTTCAGATTGTTGGTGGTGACAACAGTTGTCAGGGGTCAGGGATCAGGGGTCAGAGTTTCGACGAAGCGGCAGCGGCCAGCTGACGGGGGGATCGTGTGGCATCCCGAGATGCATGCCTTCGAGTGCCTCGGTGGATGCGATGACTGGTTTGAGGTCCACAAGGCAGCGGATCGAACTCCGGAGCCCCTGGCGGAGCTGAAGGAAATGCTGATTGCCGATCATGTGGAGTGCTGGGAGTTCGACGATCCGGAGATGGTGCGCCAGGCGCGGAAGTATCGCAAGAAAAAGAAGCTGCGGGAGAACGTGGCAGGGGTCAGGGTTCAGGGATCAGGGGTTAGTCAGAACGGCGTGCTGGATTGCAGCCGCTATTTGCGGGGCAGATGACGGGTGTGAGTGTGAGTGTATTCCGGCTGCGGCCGGGGAAAGAAGGACGTTGCGATGGAGTTTTCTGAGGATGTGAGGGAAAAGGCGTTCGCGATGTTTCGCGAGGGGAAGTCAACGAACGCGGTTGCCGGCGCGCTCTTCAAGAAATACTGGATACCGGCGAAGGCGCTCAAAGATGAATTCCTTGCCCAGGGCGGGCAGGTTGAAAAGCCGGCCAAGGAGGCCGGAAAGAAGCGCGGCGGCAAAAAGAGCGCGGAGGTTGAGTCGGAGACGGACGCTTACGACCTGAAGATCAACGTCCCGGTGGGTCGAGCTGAGGCGATCTTCGAGACGTTCACGGATCAGGAAAAGATGACGGCGGTGCAGTCTGTGCTGCAATCGCGCGTGGACGAACTGCAAGAACAGTGATCAGTGGTCAGGGATCAGGGGTCAATTAGAAACCCGGTCCCTGCTTGCTGATTACTGATAACTGACTACTGACAACTGCACTTAGAGCAGACGCGGAGAATGAGTTGAAGCCGCGCACGGGAGAGCACTGTGGGCACTGCGACGGATGAAGTGACGGGGCTGCGCGATGTGCGCAAGCCGTGCCATTTTTGGGTAGACAACGAGGTCGCGGATTGTTACCAGCCCATCGTGGGCGCGGACGCGATCTGGGTGTACTGCCGCATTGCCCGCAACGCGCACGGGGCCTGGATCGTGTCGCCGAAGGTGCGCAGCGACGATACGCGCGTGAGCCTGCGGGAGATGGCTGAATGGTGCGGGAAGTCTGTGGACACCGTTTCTCGCTGCCTGCAGGTGCTGGAACACGTTGGCCTGCTGCGGGCGGTGCGCGGTGAAAAAGCCAAGGGCCGCTACGCGCTGGCGGATGTGAAGGATCTGGTCACGCGCGAGGGCGGCTTGTATGACCCGGGGATGGGAAGTTTCAGGTTGCCGGCGGAGCGCGTGGCTGAGTTGAAGCGCCAGGTGTGTGAGCTGCGGCTGAAGCTGGCCAGGAAGAGCAGTTGTCAGTTCACGGCGATCAGTGGTCAGAAGGGCGCCGCATCTGTCGCTCAGAGCGACAGTTTAGATTGTGGATTATTTGCCGCATCTGTCGCTCAGAGCGACAGATCTGTCGCTCTGGACGCACAGAACTGTCGCTCCAGCAGTACAGCATCTATAACTACAAAACTCAATAAAGCAAAACTAACTACACCCCCCTACCCCCCGCAAGCGGGGGAGAGCGGCACTCAACAGATCCTGACCGACGAGGCAGCTTACGAAGCTACCGTTGACAAGGTGATGCGCGGGTGCGGCTTTACGGCAAGGAGGATGCGCGCGGTGATCCGCGATGTTCTGCGCCAGGAGGCGGACGAGAGCGAGCAGCCTTTGGTGATGGCGTTGGCCCTGGCGATGGTGGCGATGGTTGAGGCCTGGGAAGACTTCACGGCGCAGGGGCAGCGGCTGCGGTTCATGTGGGGCGCGCGCAGGTTTTTCTCGGAAGGCTATTGGCTAAGCCGGGAGAGCTGGCCGTGGGATAACGAGGTTTTCAAGCAGGAACGGCTGCAAATGAAAGCGAGAGTGGGGAGCCGATGATGCGATACGTGGTGATTGCGACGGCGCGGCGAGGCGCGGTTGAGCCTTTCGAGCCGCTGGATTTTGAGGGGCAGATGAAGGCTTTTCAGGGGCAGGTGAGCGAGCCCGGGGCGCTGGGGAATACGGTGGTTTGGGCGAAGGATAGGGATCAGGGGTCACGGGTCAGGGGTCAGAAGAAGCCGCCGAAGAAGGTTCCGTTGCCATGCCTGGAACATGGAAGGAGCGTTGAGCGGATGATGGCGCTGGCGGCGAAGACGAGGAAGATCGCATGAGCGTGCTGGGGAAGCTGATTGGGGTGAGCTGCTGGAAGTGCAGGAACGCTGGGCATTTTTGCCAAGCTCAAATCCTGATGGATGGATTGCCGTGGTGCATGCGCTGCGCGGATGGGGAGGCCTGCTGCTATGAGACCGCCGCGCAGATGCCGACGCCGGAGCGGATGATAGAAGACTCCGATCCGTGCGAGCTGCCGGCGTTGAAGGTTGAGGATCGGAAGTTTTTCAATTCCGGGAAACAGTTTGCGCCGGTGGAGGCGGGAACCAAAAAAGCGGCGCTGGCCGATCTTGAGTGCATGAAGGTTTGCGACGTCGCGGAAAAGTACGGGCTGAGCATCCAGACGGTGCGCGGGCTGAAGGCTGTGGCGAGACGGGAGCAGGAACTGCGCGGGGAAAGTTCCAGCGCTTACGCGGACAGCCGGCCTCGCGCGAATCAGCCGGTGGAGAGAGTGTTCGGCGGTGAGACGGTGCGGATGGCGCCGAATGCGTGTATGGGTGCGGAGATGCTTCAAGAGCAGGGGTCAGGGATCAGGGCTCAGGGATCAGGAAAAGCCCGAAAAGCAACCGCAGATCCTTCGCGCACGCTCAGGATGACAGGCAAAAGACCGGAGATCGGCGCGGTGATGGGCGCGCTGGCGAATTATTTTAGGGTGGACGTGGATGAGCTTTGCCATATTGGGCCGGGACGGGTTTGGGAGGCGCGGCGCCGGGCGATTGCGATCACGATTGTGGCGCGGGTGACGGGGTTGAAAGGCGTGCAAATAGCTGAGAAGTTTGGGATTACGCAGAGCCGGGTGTCGCTGGCGAAGAGAATGGTGAAGAAGCGCTCAGGGTTGGAAAGAGACGCGCAGGTTGTTTTGGGTTCGCTGGGTTTTAATTAGAAAGTTTTGTATACGCGAGCAAAGTGTGGTAGATTTCTAAGTGGATCGGAAGACGGTTTGTAAGTGTTCCGAACCCGAGGATGCCACGAGCAACCGGCGCTACGACACAGCGCAGATGTAAAGGTAGCTTGCAGTCCCTCTAAAAAGCTTTGAGATCACAATCCCGCATTGGCGCAAGTCGATGGCTGGTTTCAAAGTCTCTCCTTCCGGTGCTCATCAAAAGATGGGCAAGCCAACAGCGTCACAACGCCGCGCACGCGCGGGAGCAGTCAACCTCTACGGTTCCGATCTATCTCGCGGAGCCATCGCCACCACTACGTTAGACATGGTTCAAGAAAAAGTCGCGAGCGGCGCCTGGCGCGAAGTTTTCTTTGAATCGACCGGCGCGTCTGCGGGGTATCAGATTGTACCCAGAGCAGAGCGCGCTAAGCCAAAGCCTCCACTAGAACGCGCGCTCACAATCACGCTGACAGAAACGCTGCGTTATTGCGGGCTATACGGCAAGTCGCACACGATGGGCTTGCCGGAATGGAAGCGTCTGAAGCGCCATGCCAAGGACGACGACCAGAAGATTTTGCCGCCTGAGGATGCGACAGAGCGCGCAATCGTAAAAGTCAAATTGTGGCCGTTTCCCGCGTCGAGGATTGACGACGGGACGGGCGAACCTGTGTACGGAGATCGCGCAATCCGAGTTTATCCACACACGAAGTGAGCGGGAGAGCAAGTGAATCTGTCAGAGCAGTTTTGGCTGAGTTTGCTTATCCAGATGGTAATCGGCGTCGCCATCATCGCGATGATGAAACAGCAGCTCCGCGATCTGATTGGCTGGGTAAAGCAGCAGGGGGCGGACATCAAGGATTTGCAAAAGGGTCACACCGATCACGAGGGCCGGTTGTCTCACGTGGAAGCTATAGCTCGACGACGGCGGTGACTGTGAGCACCGTCACACCGATCACGAGGGCCGGTTGTCTCACGTGGAAGGAAGATTGCAGGTCTCGCGCGGGGGCGAATAATCGAAAAGCTGCGCGAGCAGCGGAAAGGGCGGAGATGTTGAATCCGTTCAAACTTTTGGCAATTTACGGCGACCTCAACAAACTTGAGGCCGTAGCAAAGGAGAAAGGAACACCGATGACGAAACTTATGCAGTACATCACATTGGCAGTGAGCTTGGTTGGGGCGCTGGGCGTGCCCGCGTATTTGCAGACCTGGCTCGCGCAACCGAGTCATCAACTCGTTTACGGAATACTGGCCGCCGCGGCGATTTTGCTGCATGCGATTTGTCCGTCGATCTTTGCAGCGTCGAACGCTCAACTGCCCCCGATTACGACCAGGGTGGGAGCGATGCTGCTCTGTCTTGGCCTCGGGCTGGCATTCACGCCGTCCGTGTATGCGCAGACGGCAACCACGCCGCCGGCAACGACTACGACTGCGAGCGGCATTGCATTCACCGGCAGCTCGGCGGCGATTGCGCTGCACTATAACGGCGCATGGGGAACGGGCAACCTGACAACTGAGTCGCTGGACTTTATGGATTTCGGAAAAACGAAATCTCAGCATCTGTTCGTCGAAGGTAAGGAACTGATCGCATCGAGCGCCGGTTTTAACGTGTACGCCGGCGGCGTGACGATTCAGCCTGACTTGACGAAGCTGCTGGCGAAGACGAATGTGGCGCCTGCGAATTTGAGCGTTGCTTTCAATTTTGACGGCGGCGCGGGGATTCCGACTGCGGGTAATTCGCATATCGCGTTTCTAGCTGGCGGCCAGGTGCAATACAAGGCGACTTCGTCTTTGAGTTGGAACGCGCTGCAGGTGCAATGGCTGCGGTACGGATCGATGAATGCGCCGGTGATCAGCAGCGGGCTTTCGTTTATTTTCGGCCATAGCTGAAGGCGTGCTGGCTGGGCTGATTCGATTCCAACCGAAACTGCAACCGATCGAAGCGCCCAGGTGATTGCGATTCACAATGGCGCGACGACTGCGCTGAGTGCCGAGCAGGCGAGACAAACGCTGGCGACGGCGATCCGGGCGCAGCTTTAAGAAATACAACGACAGGTTGGCCGTTCTAAGCCTTAAACGGCCGCAAATTTCAAATCGGGAGAGTGTCATGATTCGTGGAAAGTTTGTTGTGGATCACGTAACGAAGCACCAGGGCAACTTCGCGAGCGTGGTGCTGGATGCGCGATATGATTCTTCGCTCCCAGAAGATCAGCGTTTCGCGGAAGCAACGCCGAACGGCAAGATCGAGATGTCGGTCACCGTTCCGTCTGTCATCGAGGCTTTCCAGCCGGGCAAGGTGTTTTATGTGGACTTCACGGAAGCGCCCGCCGGGACTTCGCAATATCATCAGTAGGCATTTATAGAGCGCGGCTGAGTAGTGAAATGCGAAAGGCTGCCATTTTCAGAGAGCCGAAGACGCAGATACCGTTAAATGTCCGCATGTGCACGGCGGTGGGATGGCTAGGAATCGGCAAACAATCGAGCGGCGCTGAGTAGTGAAATGCGAAAGGCGCCGTTGGATTTTTGGGGGAAACAATGCAACTGACGGAACATTTCAGCCTGGAAGAATTGACGTTCAGCTCAACGGCAACTGTGCGCGGGATCGACAATACGCCGTCCTCTGAGACGGTGGCGAACCTGAGCGTGCTGGCAGTTGCGCTCGAAGCTGTGAGAGCACTGCTGGGGTTTCCGTTGCGTATCGATTCAGGCTATCGCTGCCCGGCTTTGAATGTGGCTGTGCGTGGCGTTCCGGACTCGGCGCATTTGACGGGCTTTGCCGCCGACTTTATCTGCCCGCAGTTTGGAGTGCCGCTGGAGATTGTGAAGAAGATCGCTGGCGGGTCGGGCATCCGCTTCGATCAGTTAATTCAGGAAGGAACCTGGGTGCACTTGTCAGTGGCTCCGACGATGCGGCAGGAAGTGTTGACTGCGCACTTTGTGAATGGCGTCGCGAGTTATCAGCACGGCATCGAGGTGAGCTGATGCCGAGTCGCAGCGGACATCCATGCGGGTCGCCCGGATGTGGGGCTTGCGTTGTTGGGTCGCGCTATTGCGAGCAGCATGCGAACCTGGAACACGAAGCGCGAAACAGGTTTGATCGGTATCGAGGCAGCTCGGCGAGTCGTGGATACGACGGGGCGTGGCAGCAATTTCGGGAGTGGTTCTTGGCGCGTCATCCAGCTTGCGAGGATTGTGCTTTGCGTGGGATCGTGAAAGCGGCGACGGATGTGCATCACATTAAGAAAGTGGCCGATTATCCCGAGTTGAAATTGGTCGAAGATAATTGTATAGCGCTCTGCCATGAGGATCACAGTATCCGTACTTCCAAGGGTGAATAGATGGGGTATGGGGTGCAAATCCTTCAGGCGACGGTTTTCCAGACCGTGCTGGCAAGAAAAATGATGCATACACAAAATGGAGGTTTTGCGCAAAATCAGCCTCCATAATCGCATCTATTCAAATTGCAGCGTCAGATGTGTGTGGAAAGCGCCATGAGGCCTGCTACGAGCCTCGCGGTCCTCTGTCCACCGCAAAAAGGTAGTTTTATGGCTGGTAGACCTCCCAAGCCGACGAATCTCCTAGCCATCACTGGCCAGCTTGCGCGCAACCCTAAGCGCTACGAAAAGCGCAAGGGCGAGCCAAGGCCCGACGCAGCGCTCGGGCCCGCTCCCGCTCGCTGGCAACTGCATCCTGCAGCTTTCAAAGCCTCCGCGCTTTTCGCTGACGGCAAGTCTACCAACGAGGTGCGTGACCTTCTTGGCATTCCCTGGGAGACGGCCCGCGATCTCCGCGACTCAACCCGCACCAACGCCAACGCGCATCTCTGCCAGCTCTGGGACGAGCTCAATGCCATGGCGCCCTGGCTTACCAACGCCGATCGCTGGGTTGCTGAAAGCATCTGCCAGCTCAAGCTCGCGGAACTGCAAGGCACCATCCGGCCAGGCGAGCGCGCCGAGCTCGGCCGGCTTTGCGGTAAATGTGGCCTCAACCCCTCCGATCGTACGCGCGTCAGCACACTTCCAAAAGCGCCGCGTAAATCCGAAGCCCCAGATCCGCGCGACATGTACCTCTTGAAAAGTAAGGCGCGCACAGGTTAAACCGTGGCTAGAAAAAAGTCCATCGCTGAAAAGTACATTGATGCTGTTCTGGCTGGTAAGATCGTCGCTTCTAAATTTGTCCATCTCCAGTGCGAACGTCATCACCGCGACCTGGTCGAAGGCGCGGCCCGTGGCCTGGTCTTCGATCGCAAGGCCGCGCAGGATGTCATTGATTTTTTCCCGCTCTTCCTGACACACTTTGAAGGCGCATGGGATGGAGTGCCGTTTGATCTTCGGCCCGATCAGCAAGCCGAGCTTTGGATTCTCTATGGCTGGCGCTGGAAGGAGACCGGCTTTCGCCGATTCAAATACGCCTATGTCGAGCAGGCGCGAGGCACTGGGAAAAGCCCTAAGGCGGCGGCCCTCGGCGTCTATGAGTTCTTCGCCAAGGGACACGCCGGCGCGCAGGTCTACGCCGCCGCCACTGACAAAGATACAGCCCGCGTCGTTTTCAATCACGCAAAAAAGATGGTTGAGAAATCCAGCTATCTTCGCGACCGCATTCAATGCGGCGTAAACAACATGTGCGTCAAGGAGACCGACTCAATCTTCGAGCCCGTCTGCAGCGAGGATAAAAATCTCCTTGGCCGCCGCCCATCCTTCGTCATTCTCGACGAGCTGCACGCTCATCAAAATGACGGCATCTGGAACGTCTTCGATTCGGCATCCGGCAAAGTCCCGGATTCCATGATGTATGCCATCACCAACAGCGGCTTCGACCGGCACTCCGTTTGCTGGAAAAAACGCGAGTATGTCATCAAGGTTCTCCAGGGCGTCATTCCAGACGATACCTGGTTCGGCTGGATCTGCGGTCTCGACGATGAGGACATCAAAGACCCTAGCGGCTGGAAGAACGAAGCAAATTGGCTCAAGGCCGCGCCGGCTCTCGGAACTCTCATCCGCATTGAGGAGATGCGCCGCCAGGCCGCGCAAGCAGCGAACGATCCATCGGCCCTCAACACGTTTCTGCGCTTTCAGCTCTCCGTCTGGACCTCCGGCAACGCCGCCTGGATGCCCATGGATAAATGGGATCTCTGTGGCGAGCCGTTCGATCCCGCAATTCTTCGCGGCCGCGCCTGCTTTGGCGGCCTCGATCTGTCTACTACAACCGATCTCTCGGCCTTTGTACTCCTGTTTCCCCCGGCTAACGGCGATCCTAAGTGGTATTTGCTGCCGTTCTTCTTCTTACCTAAAGAGGCAATCGAGAAGCGCGCTAAAAAAGATCGCGTGCCCTACGACGTCTGGGCGCGCCAGGGCCTGCTTATCCTCACCGCGGGCGACGTTATTGACTATGACTTCATCCGCTCCAAGGTCAACGAGGCCGCCGGCAACTACCAGATCAAGGAGATCGCCTACGATCCCTATAACGCTCAGCAGCTCGTCACCCAACTCACCGGAGACGGCTTTACTATGGTTGCCCTGCGCCAGGGATTTCTCAGTCTGAACGCGCCCACTAAGCGTCTTCTTGAACTTGTGCTCACCGGCTTGCTCGCTCACGGCGGCCATCCGGTGCTTACCTGGAATGCTTCCAACGTCGTCGTCGCCATCGATGCCGCAGGCTGTATCAAGCCTGACAAGTCCTGCAGTAAAGAAAAAATCGATGGCATTGCCGCCGCAGTCGATGCCTTAGCGCGCGCCATCGTCGTGCCGGTCACCTCCGGCAGGTCGATCTACGAAGAGCGAGGTTTGCTGGTTATATGAAAGTTCCCCTCATAGTGCCTATTTGCGATATTGTCGGCCTGCTGGGCTGCGCGCTCGTTTCTTTTGGCGTAGGCATGATCTATATCCCCGCTGGAGTCATCGCTGCCGGTATTCTTCTCATGCTCCTCGCCCTCTTTGGTTTCGCCCCGGATAGCAATAAGAAAGTCGGCGATTGATGGGACTATTTGGCAATATCCGTAACGCGATCGCGGTTGGCGGCGACTCCATCGCTCAGCCCGTCGGCTGGCTGCAGCGCCTGCTCGCCATGACGCAGACCTCCTCGGGCATCGTCATCCACGAGGCCAATGCGCTCACTGTCGGCGATGTCTATAAGTGCGTCAACGTTATCGCCCAGACCATCGCCATGCAGCCCTGGAAGGTCTTCAAGCGGCTCGAAAATCGCAGCCGCCAGGAGGCCACGCGCCATCCGCTCTATTTCCTGCTCCACGACGAGCCGAATAACCGGATGACGTCGTTCACCTATCGCATGGCGCTCATCTCGCACATGCTCATCTGGGGTCGCCACGCCAGCTACATTGAGCGCGATGGCGCCGGAAAGATCGTCGCTCTCTGGCCGTTGCGCCCCGATCTCTTCTACTGGGAAATTCGCGGCGGCAAAATGTGGTTTTGGGTCTCCACAATCGACGGTATCCCTCAGCAGTTCTGGGAAGATGAGATCCTCTACATCCCCGCTCTTACCCGCGAAGGCTACAACGCCTATTCGCCTATCGCCCTGCACCGCGAAACCATCGGGCTTTCTAAGGCTCTTGAAGTCTATGGCGCTAAGTTTTTCGGCAACAATGCCTCCGTGGGGGGGTTCCTAAAACACCCAGCCACGCTCAGCGTAGAAGCTGCCGCGCGCCTCAAGGAGAGCTTTGAATCTAAGCATCGCGGCCTTGACACCGCCCATCGCATCGCCGTCCTCGAAGAGGGCATGGAGTTCGTGCCTAACCAGGTTGATCCTGAAAAATCGCAGTTCATTCTCACCCGGCAATTCCAGCGCAGCGACCTGGCGGGTCTGTGGCGTGTTCCTCCGCACAAGATCGGCGATCTAAGCCGGTCCACCAACAATAACATCGAGCATCAGGATCTTGAGTTTCTGCGCGATTGTATCGGCCCCTGGCTGGCATGCATCGAGCAGGCCGCCAATCGCTCTCTGCTGCTGCCGCGTGAAAAGGGCCGCTTCTTCATCGAGTTCGACATCAACGGCATGCTGCGCGGCGACACAGCCGCCCGCATGGCCTATTGCAATGGAATGTTCCAGACCGGCGCATTTTCGCCCAATGACATCCTCGAATACAACGGCCTCAACCCCGTCGAGGGCGGTGACCGGCGCTTCATTCCGCTCAACATGGTCCCGCTTGATCAGGCCGGCGACGCAGACAACGATGCCGAGCTCAATGATGACGAGGAGCCGCCTATTCCTTCCGTCGGCGCGCACACAGAGCCGCTCCAACTCGCCGATCCGCGCGCCGCGGCCGTGGCTAAAGCCAAACAGGTTAATCTCCGCTTCTTCCAGGATGCAATGGGTCGCATTCTGCATCGCAAGCCCGCGGAGCGCGCCAAATATGCAGCTACTGCCCTGCTACAACCGGTTTTAAACATCATTCAGTGCCTTTTGGGCTCGATTTCGCCCGAAATGGAGACTTTTGCGGCCGATTTTATCGCTCGAAAGGCCCTCAAATCGGACCTATGGGAAGCGCGTGATGCCGAAGTTTGGGCTTCTCGCATCCTCGATGTGTGTATTGAAGAGGTTCTTGCTCAACCCGCGCAGCAACCGGCCGCGCCGACGGCCTAACAGACCGCTGACAACTGACCGCTGAAAACTATTTTCCGGAGGAAACAATGCGCTTAAAGCCACGTTTTGCCGCGCAAACGGCCGGCACTACCCTCGAGCTGCTCTTCTACGACGAAATCGGCGAAAATTTCTGGTCTGGCGGCGGCGTAACAGCGCAGTCGGTCGCTGATGCTATCAAACAGGCCGGCGCATTCGACCGCATCACCCTGCGCATCAACTCGCCCGGCGGCGACTGCTTTGAGGGCGTGGCCATCTACAACCTCATCCGCTCGCAAGGCAAGCCCGTGGATTGTTTCGTTGACGGCCTGGCTGCCTCTGCTGCATCCATCATCGCCATGGCCGGCGATACTGTCTCCGTCGGCGTGGGCGCCATGATCATGATCCACAACGCCGCCTGCCTCTTCTACGGCGACGCCCCGGCTTTCCTCAAGATCGCCGATACCCTCGAAAAGATTACCCTGACTGTAGGCGGAATCTACGTCAAAAAGACTGGCCAGACAGCCGATGAGATTAAGACGCTCATGGATGGCGAGACTTGGATGGGAGCGGAAGACGCCGTCGATAAAGGCTTCGCCGATGCAATCGTAAGGCAAGATGAGGACCAGACCACCCAGGCCCGAGCCCTGGTCAAGAGCTTCAACCTGCGCGGCTTCAAACATGTGCCCGCGAACCTGCGCGCTACGAAACCCCGCGCCGGCGATGCTTGTGAATGCGAGTGCGATTTCTGCCCCTCGGGCGATTGTAGTAACTGCAACTGTCAGGGCGGCTGCACAGCTGAGCATTGCGCCGCGTCTGATTGTAACTGTGATAAGGCTATGATCGGCAGCCATGCCAACCTGGCCAACGGCGACGGAAAAACCAAGCGCGTCGATGGCGAGGACCTGGAGAAATCTGCTTTCGCTTATCAGGGTTCCGAGAAGCTTGCCGATTGGAAGCTGCCTATCAAGTTCTCCACCGACGAAAAGTCCGCATCGCATATCCGTAATGCCATTGCGCGCTGGAAGTCTACCGATATGCCCGACGCGGCGGAGAAAGACAAGGCCCGCGGCCGCGTCAAGGCTGCCGCCAAGGAGCACGATATCGAGATTGCCGACGGAAGCCTCGACGATGCTTCCGATGGTTATTTCGAGGCCTTGGCGCGCCAGCGCCTGTCCCTCTATGAGCGCTCTCAAAACTGATCACCGCAAAAACCTCGCGTGCAGCGGGCTATTTGCGTTCGACTCGTAACTCTGCCTTCAGGGCGCGCCGGCCAGGGCCGCGCGGCGCTCAAAGGAAACCATCGCGCCGCCCCCGCCGGGCCGCTCGGATGAACCTCTATCGTTTTTTGGAGAATCAAATGCGCAAATCGATTGAACTGAGGAACGAGAAGGGCGAGCTGACTGCTCAGTACCGCCAGGTTCTCGACAAAGCCGCGGCGGAGAAGCGCAGCACCAACGCCGATGAGAAGGAGATCCTTCGCAAGATGGATGCTCGCTTCGATGAGCTTGACACTGAGGTCAAGCTCCACGAAACCCAGGAAAAGCGCGAGTCGGATAACTCCGCCAGCGCCGCTCTTCCCGCAGCCGTCCAGCCTCGGCACGACAATGCCGCCGGCGGATTCAAGGCCAAGACCATTCGCGGCACGCCTGAATATCACGCTGCGGTCTGCGCCGCACTCTTCGGCGGTCCCATGCCGGAAATCTCCGCAGAGGTCCGCAATGCCCTCGTCAAGGGCGGCAGCGCGCTCGACATCCGCAACGCCCTGGCCACCGACACCGATGTTGAGGGCGGATACCTGGTCGCCTCCGAGCAGCTCGCCGGCCGCATCATCGAGATCGTCGACAACGAAGTCTTCATCCGCCGCATGGCCACCAAGACCGTGCTGACGAGCTCCGCCTCGCTGGGCATCCCCGCCCGTCTCGCTGACGTGGCCGATCCCACCTGGGTCGCCGAGCTTGCCACCGGCGTGCCGGACACTTCCCTCACCCTGGCCAAGCGCGAGCTCAAGCCCCATCCCCTCGCCCAGCAGATCACGGTCTCCAAGAAGCTGCTGCGCCTCACCCCCATGGTTGAAGAGTTGGTGCTCAAGCGCCTCGGCTACAAGATGGGCATCGTGCAGGAGAAAGCCTTCCTGCTCGGCTCTGGCGTGGAGCAGCCCCTGGGCGTCTTCACTCCCACCGCTGATGGCATCGACACCTCGCGCGACGTGGTCACCGGCTATGTTGGCAACTCCAACACGCCCTTCATCACGCCCACATCGAGCGTGGGCGCGGCCGATTGCCTCATGACCGCGCTCTACACCCTCAAGGCGCAGTATCAGGCCAAAGCCACATGGATCTTCCACCGCACCACGATCGGCCTCATCCGCCAGATCAAGGACCTCTATGGGCAATACGTCTGGCAGCCGGGCATCTCTGCCGGCGAGCCTGACCGCGTCCTCAACCGCCCCTTCTACATGTCGGAGTACGCGCCTAGCACCTACACCACCGGGCTGTACATCGGCATCGTGGGCGACTTCTCGAAGTATGAAATCGTCGACGCCCTCGACATCGAGATCCAGCGCCTGGTCGAGCTCTATGCGCTCACTAACCAGGTGGGCTTCATCTCCCGCTCTGAGACTGACGGCATGCCGGCTCTCGCCGAGGCCTTCGTCCGCGTCCGCTGCTCCTAAAAGCAGCTCTCAGCCTCTGGTTTTTACCGTTTAATCGGTGCGGAGACTGGGGCGACTGACAACTGACAACTGATAACTGACAACTGGTTTCCTTGGAGGGAAAACCTATGAACTTCGCACCGAATCACAAGGTCACGGTTGTGCTGGGAGCCACCGCAGTCGGCACCACCAGCGTCAACACTTCCGAGATCAACATGGCGGATTACGAGGGAGTGGTCTTCGTCGCTCACTTCGGCGCCGTCACCGACGGCTCGCCGGGCATCAAGGCCCAGGGCGGCGCGCAGTCTAACGGCAGCGATGCCGCCGACTTCGCCGCTTCCGACACCGCCGACACCGCAGCCGCGGCCAGTGGCCAGGCTGTCGTTCTCGACGTTTACCGCCCGCTGCAGCAGTATGTGCGCGGCGTCATCACCCGCGGCGGCTCGACCGGCGCCGTCATCCAGGGCGTCATCGCCATCCAGTACGGCTCCAAGGCGCACCCCGTCGTCAACGATGCCACCAGCATCGCTTCCACCGTCCTGTCGGTCAGCCCGAACTTCGGAACGGCTTAAAGGCAGTGATCGTTTGTCAGTGGTCAGTGGTCAGTTTCCGGCTTTACCGAGCCGCGGGCTGGTCGCTGACTGCTGGCGGCCGGCCCCATTTTAGATCTGTCATCCTGAGCGGCGCGAAGGATCTGCGGTTGCCTTTTGGTCTTTTCCTAGTCCCTAGTCCCTATTCCCTGCTCCAAAGGAGCCCCCATGGCCGGCCTCAACATCACACAGCACGCTACTTCGGAGCCCATCCCGCTCTCCTGGGCCAAGCGCCAGTGCCAGGTGGATTCGTCCTTCGTCGATGATGACGAGTACATCGGCGGCCTCATCCGCGCCGCGCGCGAGGCGGCCGAGCTCCACACCAACCGCTCCTTTCTCACCCGCGGATTCCGTGAATACTTTGACGGCTTCCCGGAGCAGCGGCTGCCCATCCCCTATAACGTCATCTACGACATCCCCACGCATCACGAGTTCGAGTCGCGCCCGCACAACCGCTTCGAGCTCTCGCGCTCGCCGCTGCAATACGTCGCCGACATCATGTATCTCGACCAGAACGGCAACGTGCAAACCCTCGATCCCAGCATCTACTACGTCTCGCCCTGGCAGGAGCCCGCGCACATCCTTCGCCAGCCGCCTACCGAGGGCAATCCGCCGCCGGTATGGCCCTGGGTGCTGCGCCGCGCCGATAGCGTCTGGGTCGATTACTTCGCCGGCTACGGCAACCCGGTCACGGTCTCCATCGCCGTCAACGCGGCGGTCACCTCCGGCGCCGTCTTCACCGCGAACAATGTCGGCTGGCAGCTCAGCATCCCCGGCGCTGGGCCGGTCGTCGACGGCAACCCCACTCCGCTCGTCGGAACAATTCTTTCCATAGACACCAACGGCAACGCCGCACTGAGCGCTTCGGCAGCCACAGCCGCCGCTGGCGCATCGGCGTGGCTCGGCAGACCGCTCCCCGGCATCGCGCAGCGCGGCATGCTGATGCTTATTACCCACTGGTACGAGAACCGCCTTCCGATTGCCGCCGCGGCCCTCAAGGAGCTGCCCTACAGTGTCAAGAGCATGCTCGACAGCAACCGCGTCTACTACCAACCATAACCAGCCTGTCATCCTAAGTCCGCCATGGCGGACGAAGGATCTGCGGTTGCCATTTAGCCTTTTCACTGTTCACTGATCACTGTTCATTGTTTTTGCGGAGCAAAAATCTGTGCCTATGCCGTTCTACATGATCGACCCCGGCAGCCTGCGCCACCAGATCGCCATCGGCGCGCGCAGCTCCTCGCAGGACGCCTCCGGGCAGCCGCTCAACACCTGGCCGGTCTACCTCACCACCCGCGCCAGCATTCAGCAGCTCAGCGGCCAGCAGCTCTACCAGGGCGAGGAGTTCACATCGGCAAAGCAGGTCCGCGCCATTCTCCGCTGGCCTGGCCGCGGCCTTCCCGCTCCAGCTGTCAATGGCGTGGTCAACGTCGGCGATCGCATTTTTTACCTGAATCACGTCTACGAAATCCAAATTGCCGACAACGTCCAGGAGCGCAACCGCAAGCTTGTTCTCACCTGCGTTGAGATCGACGGGAGCGCGTAAAAGCAGTGGTCAGGTTTCAGGGATCAGGGGTCCGTTTTTCGCGCTTGTCATCCTGAGTCCGCCGCGGCGGACGAAGGATCTGCGGTTGCCTTTCGGACTCTTACTGACCACTGTTCACTGTCCACTGTTCACTGTTTCCGCCGGAGCAAAAACCATGATTGAGATCGGCATCGCTCAACTTGTCGCCGCTGCTTCAGGCGTTCAGGCCGTCATCGGCAATCCGGCGCGCTTCTACCCGGTCCTGGTTCCCGAGGATCCAACCTGCCCTTGCGCCAGCTACCAGGTCATCAGCGAGGTTCCCAACTACCTGCTCAACGGCTCCAGCGATCTCAATCAGATTCGCCTTCAGATCGATACCTGGTCGGGAGGGTTACAGAACGCCTCCTACCTGTCTGCCAAGCAAGCCCAGGCGGCAATCCGCGCCGTGCTTGAGGGCTTTACCGGCACATTGCCTGACGGAACCCGCGTCGCATGGATCGAAGTATCGAGCGCCCGCGATCTCTACGAGCAGGACGCCCGCTGCTACCGCACCACTACGGATTACATGATTCATTTTTACGCCAGTTAGCTTGTCATCCTGAGCGCCGCGAAGGATCTGCGGTTCGCACTCACCACTCACACTCACCCTGTTTTTCCGGAGGAAAAACCGATGTCTCAAACCGCCGCCCCGATTCTCGGCATGGGCACCAAGCTCTATATCGCCACCGCCCAGGCCACGCCGCCCACCATTCTCTCCGGAGTCGTTACCGGCGGCACTCTCATCGCCAAGGTGCTCAAGGTTTCGCCGCCCAAGCCGAAGTACGGCACCGAAGACATCACCACGCTGGACTCGCCCTCCAACACCCGCATATTCATGAAGACGCTGCTCGACCCCGGCGAAGTGACCGTCGAGGGAGAGAGCGCCAGCGCCGATCCCGGCCAGATCGCCCTTGCCGCCGCGCTCACATCCGCCCCGGTGGCCACCGTTGGGCAGGCGTGGCCCTTCCTGCTGGTCATGCCCGTCAACACAGTGGGCGGGCAAACCGTCGGCGGCGACAGCTACGCCTTCAACGGCCTGGTCACGGACTTTGCCCTCGGCGAGGCTGAGCCCGGCAAACCCGTCCCCTTCAACGCAACCATCAAGATCACCGGGCCCATCACTGCGACGGAAGGCAGCTAGCTTTAACCTCTCGGCGGTTCGGCGAGTCAGCGAGTGGCGTTCTGAAAAAGAGCGCCACTCGGGTCCTTTAACTGACCGCTGACAACTGAAAACTGATAACCGTTTGCGGAGCAAAACCGTGGCCTACGGCGAGATCACTATCGACACGTCTGAACTCGAAGGCATGGCGGAGTTGCTCGCTCGCTTCCCGGCAGATGTTCAGCAAAAGCTTCTGAAGCCGGCGCTGGGCGCTGGTGCGGCGGTCTTCATGCTTGGCGTCATGGCGAATACTCCTGTGCGTACTGACTTCGCTGAAGGGGGCGCAAGCAACGCGCTTCCGCCGGGAGAGCTGAAAGCGGACATTCGCGCCGTTGCCGGCGGAAGGAACGGCCGCTGCTGGTTGGTTGGCGCCGGCCCGGCAACTGCTTATGTGATGCGCTGGCTTGAGCGCGGCCACCAGCTCGTCAAGGGCGGCCAACTGAAGGATTAGGGAGCCAAGATGCCCTGGAATTATGATTGGCGCACCGGAAAAACGTCAGAGGTATCAAGCGATTCCTTCAAGAAGAAGGGCCAGGCGGGGAGGGGTAAAGGGGGCAGCGGCCAGGTTGTGGGTCACGTACCTGCCTACCCTGTTCTGCGGCCCGCGTTTGATGCTGTTTGGCCTAAGGCTCTACATGCCACCGCCGTGGAACTGGAGAACCGCATCGCCGACTACTGGCAAAAAACCTTAAAAATAGTCGGCAAGGCCGCCTGAAGCAGTGCTATACTGGCCGCATGGAGGAGTTATGGGCTTTTTGGGTATAGCTTCAGATTTACCGGCCACATGGCCGCGCGTGATTGAAAAGAAGTCGAAGGCTGCCACTGCCGTGCAACCGCTCGGCATCGGTCAAATTGCCTTGGGTGTCTTTCTCGGCAATCTGGCGTTGGTGATCCTCGCCGGCTTGTTCTATGCAGCCTGGAAAAACTAGTGACATTTTAAGTTTTGCCTTGTTACTCACAAAGCCGCCTCCGGGCGGCTTTTCTATTGGAAAAAATCATGGAAGAGAAAAAGAAGCTGGTCCTTGATACCGGCGCGCGGGAAACCGTGTTCGCTATCGACGGCGTCGACTATACCTTGCGCTACAACTTTCAAGCCATCGCGGGCTTTGAAGAAGGCACAGGCATCAATCCCGCAGTTTCAACCATTCCGCCCACCGTCTATAACTTCATGTGCCTGCTTTACGCCGGCCTGCGCGCTCACCACCCCGGGCTCACTATCGAGACCGTCGAGGCATGGTTTAACGAGACCACGTCGCCCGCTCTCTGCAAGCTGGCCTGGGAATCCTTCTATGGTTCGCTGCCAGACGAGAAGCCTGCTGAAGGAGAGGAAGCGCCGGACCCTCCGAGCGCCTGACCGGTGATCGCTGGTGGCGGCATCACTGGGCAATGGCCCGCTACGATCTCCGGCTCTCTGAGCCTGACTTCTGGTGGATGACCCCCATCCAGTTGCGCGCCCTCAACGAGCGCCATGCGCAGGCGTGGAGAGACGAAGCCACGCAGACCGCACTGCTGGCATGTTACATCGCCAACTTCAGCATGGCGCCGCCGAAGAAGCCGCTTACGCTGCGCGACTTCGGCTTGGGGACAAAGGCAAAGATCGAAACCGACCATCCGGCCACGCCGGAAGAGATCAATGACTATTGCAACACCTGGCGCATGGTAGCGAAGATGCGCCCGGCGCCCGCAGCCGAGGAGAAGCAAGATGCCGAATGAAGTTGTAGCCGGTCTTCTGATCTCGATCGATGGCAACACGGTAAAGCTGCGGACGGAGTTAGATAAGGCGGCCGCAACCACCCGCGCCACCGCCCAGACCATGAAGACCAGCATGAACGATGCCCGAGGCACCGTCATGGTGCTGGGCGAGGAGATCGGCGTCCACTTGCCTCGGCATGTGCAGCGCTTCATCGCCAGCCTCCCCGGCGCGGCTCCGCTCCTGGCTAGTGCTTTCGCGGCGACTGCTGTTATCGCTATCGGCGTTGCCATCTTTGAGGCCGGGAAAAAAGTCTACGAGTACGGCGAGAAACTGAAGGAAGCTGCCCGCAAGCATACTGACACTTGGCGTAGCATCGCTGAGCCGATGCGGATGGCGAACGACGAGCTTCAGGTCGCCAATGACAAACTCGAAAACCTGAATGCAAAACTGCAAGGCAAGCCGCAAAATGGTTTGAAGCTGGCCATTGACGAGGCGATCGAGTCCGCCGACAAACTTAACGACCATCTTTCAGCGGACATTAAGAAGATTGCCGAGGCTCTGAAGGGCGAGGAGATCGGTTCTCTCTGGAGTTTCCTCACCGGGGCCGCTGGCACCGGGGACCTGACCGAGCGTTCCCGTGGATTACAGACCACCCTTGAGGGCGCCAAGACACCTGCTGATTACCAGGCTGCGATCCAGAAGGAGATTGACTGGATTAAAACCGAACTGCCGAAGACCTTCAAGACTGAGTTCACTAACGCCGAGCTGGGTATGATGCCGCTTCTAGCGAAGCAAGGCCTTCCTATGCCCACCGGAACGCAGACTACGCTTCCCGGCCAGGGGGGACGCAGGGACTTGCTTACCGACTATCTGGCTCAGCTTTCCCAGATGGGGCATTTCGTCGACCTGACCCAAACAAACACCACAGACAACATGCTGAATAAGCAATTGCAGGGGCGCGGCAAACAGGGCAAAGCGGAAGATCCTAACGCCGATGCGCGCAATGACTTTGTGCGGCAGACGCTTGAAAATGACAAGATTCTCCGCGCTGAAGCGGAGCGCGATAGCGGAATCTTTGCAAAGACATGGGAAGACGAGACAAAGCGGCTCAGGGAACAGCAGGAAGATCTGACCCAGACCGGCGAACGCTGGAAAGCTTACAGCGCTGAAGTATTGAGGGGCTCTGAGATTCAGCAGAAGCTGAGTACCGCCTATGCTGTTCAGCAGATTCGCTTCCGGCAGGAATTTGGAGCGCTCACCGCGCGTGCGGCTAAATTGGCCGAGGTTCGCGAAGAGCTGAGGGGGTTGCGGCAGGAAAGCGAGAATATCGGCGCGGAGAAGACTCGCGTTTCCGGCGATGAGTCGCTTACCCCGGTTGAGCGTGCCACGCGGCTCGCGGGCCTGAATAATCAATCCGCGCAGCTGGGCGGCGAGATGCAGCTCAAGCAATCTGAGCTGACCTTCCTGCAGAAAGAGAACTCGCTGCTGGGGCAGATGCATGAAACCCTTGGCAATGTGGCAAATCAATGGACCAACGTCGGCGAGATCATGTCGAGAACTGCCGTCAATGTGATGAATACTGTCAACGACGAGCTGATCAAGATGATGACCACGCAATACCACAAGGGGGACTGGAAGAACGCCGGCGCGACCATCTTCAAGGGCGTGGCCAAGGATAGCCTGCAGGCCGGCGAAGGTTCGATTATGAAGGCCTTTGGTATCGGCGCCAAGCCGGGAAGCTCGAGAAGTCACCCCATGTGGACGAGAGATGCCGGAGCAAGTTTCAGCGGGGGCGGAGACTCGGGGCTCTTCAGTTCGACCGGAGCCGATAGCGCAGCCGATAGTGGGGGCTTCTGGGCTGGCCTCAAGTCTTTCTTTGGCGGCGGACGGGCCGGCGGCGGCTTGATGCAGCCTGGCCGATTCTATCTCACCGGCGAGCGCGGCCCGGAGCTGATGCACGTGGGCGCCACTAGTTCCATCGCCAGCAATCGAGACACTCAGCGTCTCTTCTCTGGCGGGGGTGGCGGCTCAACCAACCACGTCGAGCAGCACTTTCACTTCGATGTGAGCGGCGTCTCGATCAGTGACGTCGACCGCCGCGTGCAGCGCAGCATCAGGCAGGAGGGTCCAAGCATCGCCGCCGCCGCAGTCAACGCTATCTATGACATGCAGGCCCGTCGACCCGCTCGGGGCGGATTGTAGAAAAGCAGGTTTGTGTTGCCTGCGCTGTTGCGAGCACCTGAAACTTGATTGCCGAATCCGCATAGCTCCTGATCGGCAACCATTGTTCTTCTGAGAACCCGGTTTTCATTAGGGATTTATCCCTTTAACTCCCGCGGCTGGCGGGAGCCGCATTTAGGGCAAGGTTTGCGGCGCTCTCGGGCGCTGAGGGGGTGAGCACATTGGATGCACGGAGACTCAATACGGGCACGAGGCGCAGGGGGCCTGATGCGGCGCCCATTCTCGCTCGCCCAAGCGTCGGGCGGGATGGTTGATAGATCCCATTTTGGCGTGTATTTCACGGCATCTCCAAGTTCGGCCCGGCTTTGGGCCGGGCCGACGGAAAGAGTTACTCGGTTATTTGCTCCTCAAACTCTTTGAGATTGTCAGGCAAATCGCACTCATTTGCGAGCAGCCAGAGGGTAGCGGCTCGATTACTTATCCACTCCGCGCGGTCCATAATGCCCTGCTCGCGGCTGTGGTACTCGATATAGTAGCGGCCCTTGCGTGAGCGGTAGAGAGTTTGATCATGCCATTGGCTGCGGCTGCTGCGGCCAATGTGATTGGAGCCGTTCCAATCGGTCGTTTCCGGCCACGATTTTGTGGCGTTGCCGGTGTCAACGATGGTGCTATCGTCCATTTTGTAACGTGCCATGATGTGTATCCTCCTGCGCCTATGCGCATTTGCGATGTAGCTGGGGCGGAGGCCGCCGCCCCTCGGTGGTTACTACAGGCAGAAAAGCTTGCGGGCTTCCGCCTGATCAATGGTGCGGAGCGTGTAATCAGCCTCAACAACGCTCCAGTCGTTTGTGCCGTTGTTGCCGCGTCTATCTTTTTGCCCATCGCGGAGGATGTCGCCAGGCAGAGCCATGATTTCTAGATCCCCCCCGTTGTCGTTGCCGAGGTAGGAGCCAAACTGCAACTCCGGGCGGCCGCCAACGGGCCAGCTCGTGATCTTGGCAATCCACGGACGAGACATGCGGCGAGGGTTGTAGAGGCAGTAGTGGATCGTCACGCGCTTGGCAACAGGGGTCGTTTCGCGCGCGGCGAGGGCGGCTTTAACAGCCGCGATCAGATTGTTGAGTTCGTTGGTCGTCAGGGTGGAGATTGTGGTGAGGTCGATCATTTTGAATCCTCCTGCGGGCTTGCCGCATTTGTGATTTGGTTACAAAATAATCATAGCACAACCGCGTAAAATGTCAAGAGGAAAGCGAGAACTTGTCGAATTATTTTCAGCCACGGGAGTTAAAGGGATTAACCCCTTTCATTAGAGCGACTTCCGCGCCGTTCATTTCTTGGTTAGCTTTTTCGATTTCTGCATTGAGATCGATTTCCATTTCTTTCACCTCGCGCCCCAATGGCACCAAAAGGCGCTCGGGCTTCTAACTGACCCCTGACCACTAACCCCTAACCACTGCTTCTCGGAGCCTTCCATGCGCCGCATCTTCCGCGTAATCGCCGTTGCCTGTTCGCTGATCGCTGTTAGCTGTCCGCTGGCGCGCGCTCAGACTGTTCCGGTCACGGCGTCCAATCTTCAGGACGGCAATGCCCTGGCTTGCTCCAATGCGAACTGGGGCAATAAGTGCACCGTCTACTGGTCGCCGGTTTCCTCTTCCGGCGTTCCGACCGTCTATCACAAGCCGGGCGGCGGCATGGCAACGGCCGCGGCAATGACAGCCGACGTCGTCAACGGTCAATTCACAATCCCCGCGATGCCGGATTCGGCTTTTACAGTGCCCGCCGGACTGTGCTGGAACGTGAAACTGGTAACGCCTAATGGATCCTCGCTGCTCGGCTCCTGTGTGCAGCCCAGCGCGTCGAATTACTGGTATTTGGGCGGCGTCGATAACTTCGATGAATGGATCCCGTCCATTCCTCCGTCGCCTGGCGTGAGTTATGTGCAGAGTATCAACGGCTGCACCGGCGTCTGCACGGTGAGCGTCGGCAGTGGCGGAAGCGGATCGCAGGGCTCTGCAGGGCTGAGTGCTTACCAGATCGCCGTGGCGGCGGGGTTCTCTGGCACTCAATCTCAATGGCTCGCTTCTCTTATCGGCGCAACCGGGCCCGCGGGCCCAACCGGGGCAACGGGTCCAACGGGTGCGGCTGGCGCCGCTGGGCCGCAAGGCCCTCAAGGCGCAACCGGAGCTACCGGGCCGCAGGGTTCTCAAGGGACGGCAGGCGCAACGGGCGCAACAGGGCCTGCTGGACCGAACAATCTAAGCACCGCCACAATCACCACTTTCGCAGGCCTACTGAAGGGTAATGGCGCCAACGTAGCCCAGGCAACCGCCGGCACAGACTACGATGCGGCGGGAGCTGCGGCTGCCGCGCAGGCGGCAGCGATCGCCGCCAGCGACTCATCAGGCGCGGCAGCAGCGCGCACCGGGAATGGCGCTTGCAATGCGGGACAATACGAAATAGCCGACACATCCTCCGGCCCGACATGCGCCCAGGTGGCCTACTCGCAGATATCGGGTCCGCCAGCGATACCTACCGCGCTGCCGCCTAATGGAACAGCCGGCGGAGATCTGTGCAGCACGAGCAGTTATCCCAACCCGCAGATATGCGGTTTGCTTGGCCATTCGCTTCCATCTTTAACCACAGGCCTCTTGTACTGGAACGGGGCAATCTTCGCATTTGCAGCAGCGGGGACGGGCACGGTTACGCATTCTGCCTCCGCGCTGACCGCGCAGCATATCATGATCGGCAACGGTGCAGACGATTCAACCGTAGACGCCGATGCAACGCTCGATGGCAGCGGCAACATGGGCGGCCTGGCCAGCCTCGCGTTCAGCTCTACGCAGTTTTCCGGCGGCGGAACAGAGGGAGCAAAGCCGAGCTGGTTTACCTGCGCCTCGGGCTCTGACTACTTCTGGAACGACTCCACCAATCACCGCCTGACAGCCTGCAATAACGGCACAATTTCTACTTACTATCTGCAAAACACAGATGTGCTTCCGGCGGCGAACTTATCCCCGCAATACAGCAAGGGTTCCTGTACTGAGGCATGGGGCGGCAGCGGCACTTCGCACGCGCTATCTTCGGGCGACGACGCCGTGGTCAACAACACCTGCTACAACGATTCCGGTGTTACGCGCACCATCATTGCTATCAGATGTCGCAGTGACAACGCCTCAAATACCACGACCGTCAATCCTGCTTTTGGCAGCGCAGGTACAGGCACAACGATTCTGAGCGCGGCAATCACTTGCGGAAACTCCTATGCCTATAGCTCTTCGGGCACCGTGAGCGGGGCAAGCTGGACGACTGGCACGGGGATTGACCCGGTGATGGGCGGTACGCTTACCGGGACAAGCGTGGCCATGATTGTGGAGTACACCTACTGATGAAAATTCTGCTGGCATTCTCGCTCCTGCTCGGCTCCGCCACACTACTGGCGCAGCAGACCATCACTGCATCGTTTCCTATTGTTGCGGCGACTCAGGCTGCAACGCCCACATTCTCTCCCGCTGCGGGGACATACAGCAGCACTCAATCTGTCACCATCAGCGACACAACGCCAAGCTCGACCATCTACTACACAACGAATGGTTCTACGCCTACCACGGCATCCTCAACCTATTCTGGCGCAATCACGGTAGCGACAACGCAGACCGTGCAGGCGATAGCGACGGCGGCGGGATACACGCAGAGCGCGGTGGGCAGCGCGGCCTACACCATCAGCGCGGGATGCACTTTGCCAGCCGTGACAAGTCAATGGTTGGCTGTGGCTAACGCGAACGGCACGGGATACCCCGGATTCAGCGACTCGGTGGGCAGCAATCCGGCATCGCAATCGGTGAGCGCAGATGCGCCGACCTATATGGCATCTGGCACCTTTACGACTCCCTATCTAACTTTTAACGGCACATCAGACTTCCTGAATCTGGCGACTTCGATTCCTGACGCGAACACGACCTATTCTTTCCACGTAATGCTGCATTTATCGGGTTCTGGCTATCTAATTGGCGGCGCAGCGAACTCGATTGGATGGAGAATTTATAGCGGAGATTCGCATGAGTACTTCTATAAAGTAGGGACGGGAGCAGCGACCGGAGCCGGAACGAAGGTGTTCTCTCCGGGTAGCAATTACGGCATTACGGCAACCTATAACACGTCTACGAAAGCTTATGCCTTCTACTGGGACAATGCAGGAACTTCCAATGCGGACGGTTCGGGGACGGCATCGACAGAAAGCTATACCGCCAATATCTCGACCTTGATGTATGCAAATTCGGGCAACTGGGTACAGGTTCAAGTCACGGAGATGGATTTCTACAACGGGATATGGAGCAGCACCGATGCGGCTACGCTGGCCACCTACGATCATTGCATGGGGTACAACTGATGAAAAGACTGCTCATTTTCGCGCTGTTCGCTCTGCCGTGCATGGCTCAGGAGCCAAGCTATTCCATCATTGTCTCGCCCGATCTTCAGTACATGAGTTCGGGCGGCGATACAAACAAGTTGCAGGATACTGTTTCGTGGGTCAACAGCAACAAGGCAACCTATGCGCCCAACCTGCTGGCGTGGTTATCGACGGGCGATGCTGTGGACACATCCAACTCGACGCAGTGGGCCACTTATGTAAACTACTTCCTCGATCCGATCTTGGCGGATAACATCCCCACCGGCGAATCGATAGGAAATCATGAGTACGAGGGCGCGGTGACGGGCGGAACTCCAGTGCCTGCCAATCGCGTAACTACGCAATACACATCAAACGTCGAGAGCGTTCTGGCCGCGAAGAGCTACTTCGGCGGAGCCATGACCGGGGCGATACAAGACCCCGAAGTTAATAACTGGATGCAGGTTTCGAACGGCTCTTCCACGGTGGGGTTCCTGTTTCTGGAGTTCTGCCCACGAGCGGCGGCGCTGAGTTTTGCGCAGACGGTGCTCAGCGCGCATACAGGATTCTCTGACTGGTGGATATTCATGCACAACGCCGTCACCGCGGCGGCCGTGCTGTCAACTACGGCGGCCTCGGGCACAAGCGGCTGCCAGTCGAACTCGGTGGATGGCGTGAATGATTCAACCATTGGCGGCGGCGATCTGCTGTGGAACGCGGTTAAGGGCTATCAGAATGTGCGCGGGATCTTCGGCGGCCACTTTTCAGGAACACCCTACGCCGCGCACTCCACAGTGATGGGCACCAACGGCAACACGGTGCTGTTGGCTTTTGTGAACCACCAGTACGATGCGCCAGGCAACGAGACCTGCCAAACCATCTACCAGTTCACGCCGGCCGCGACAACGATGGGCGTGCAGGTGAATACAGCCTGCCCGAACTATGGCGGAACGGGTGTGTTTGGCTGGCTGCCGACCGGCAACACGGCTGACGGGGTAAACAATTATTCGCTGACTTTGCAGTTGGGCGGGGTCAGCGCGCCCGCGCCCATCCTCGGCGGCGGCACTATCGGCGGGGGAAAAGTGGAATAGCCTGCATCGATTTTCGTAAGCGCGTCAATCACTCACACCAATCACTCATCACTCTTCTCTGGAGCACACCCATGCGCCGCATCTTCCGCGTAATCGCCGTTGCCTGTTCGCTGATCGCTGTTAGCTGTCCGCCGGCTTTCGCTACCACGCCTCTCGGCTACGTCAATGTCAACGCCAACGAGTTCCAGGACGCGAGCAATACACTGGTGGCCAACGCGACCATCTGCTTTGCGCCCGTCACCAACTCCGGCGCGCCGTTTGGCTACAGGATCAACGGCAACGGCCAGGGCACGGTGCGTTCGGTCTGCACCGTGGTCACTGCCGGCGTCTTCTCGGTCAACCTGGCTGACACGATGCTGACCACGCCCCAGAATCTCTGCTATAGCGTGACCGCAGTTGACAACGTGAGCGGCGCGCAGATCCTCGGGCCCGGCTACTCTTGCGTGCAGCCGGCGGGCTCCGGCACGGCCGTCACCGGCTCCTTCGCCTGGTGCACAGCAGCCACCGGCTCGGCGGGCGGCTCGTGCGATTTCGACCTCTACAACCCCAACGATGCCAGCCTGGTCGTCTCGCAGCCCGGCGTTCCAGGCCCTGCCGGGCCGGCCGGCGGCGCGGCTATCTGGATGGGCGCGTGGTCAAGCTCCACGGCCTACGTCGCGCCCGATGCCGTGAGTTATAACGGCTCGTCGTACATCGCCACCGCCTCAAGCACGAACGTGCTCCCTACCAATACGTCGTATTGGGCGTTGCTTGCCCAGGCCGGTGCGACGGGCGCCACTGGCAGCACTGGCGCGAACGGGAATACGTTGTGGAACGGAACCGGCGCGCCATCGAGCGGCACTGGCGCGAACGGCGATTTTTATCTGCTCACGACGACCGACTGCCTTTATGGCCCGAAGGCCTCCGGCGCATGGCCTGGCACCTGTGCGTCACTCGTTGGCCCCACTGGCGCGACGGGCGCGGCCGGAACAAATGGAAATACGGTCTGGAACGGCACCGGCGCGCCATCGAGCGGAACCGGCGTAAACGGTGACTTCTTCCTCCTCACTACGACCGACTGTCTCTACGGGCCGAAGGCCTCCGGCTCCTGGCCAGGATCCTGCACATCGCTGATTGGGCCAACTGGATCAACCGGAGCCACTGGCAGCACGGGCTTGATCTGGCTCGGCGCCTGGTCCAGCGTGACGGCCTATGTCGTGCCTGATGCGGTCTCGAATGGCGGCTCGTCTTACATCGCCATTGCGCCCAGCACTAACCAGGCTCCGCCGAACGCAACCTACTGGGCCGTCCTGGCCGCGCAAGGTTTGAGCGGATCGGGCACCGGCACCATCAACACCGGCAACACCAACCAGATCGTGTACTATACCGCCAACGGCACAACTGTCGGCGGCGAGAATCAGATCCCGAACACGGCGGTTAGCGGCCTGGGAACGTTTTCGACGGCAAACGCTCCTACCACGCCGGGTGCGCAGAGCATCCTGGAAGAGAGCTCGACGGGCGTATACACCGCAGTCGCCGCGCCTGCCGGGACAATCATCGGCACTACGGACACGCAAACCCTCACCAATAAAACAGTGGACGGCGTGTCGCCTACCGTGATGGCTTATCTCGATGCGACCAGCAGCGTGCAGACGCAAATGAACGCGAAAGCGCCGCTGGCATCGCCCACTTTCACTGGCACGCCCAACCTGCCGACAGGTACAGTGGTTGTAACTCAATCCGCCGACAATAACTCGACCGCCCCGGCCTCAACCGCCTATGTCGATCGCCTGAAAACGCGTTCGCTGCCGTTCGTGCTCGGACCGCCGGGGGGAAGCGCCTTGACTACTGGAGTGATCCAGTACCTGGTCGTTCCCTTCCCTTGCACCATCGCGGGCTGGTCGATCGTGGTCGACCAGGGAACGGCAACGGTGAAGACCTGGAAAGTTGCCACAGGCACGGCGATCCCCACCGCATCGAATTCCATCAGTACTAGCGGCGTCTCCATCTCGACCGGCACGGTGATTGAAAGCACAACTGTGTCCGACTTTACGACCACGGCCGTCAGCGCGGGCGACATTATCGCGGCAGACCTGAGCGCCGTGTCGAGCGCGACCGCCATCACCTTCCAGCTCACCTGCAACCAGTAGCAGGAATCAGGCGCTAGGAACTAGGGAAATGGAGGATTTATGCGGAAATCGATTTTAGCTCTGTTGTTTTTGGGCGCATGTTGGCAAGCCCACGCAATCACGGAAAGCTGCGCGCCAACAGCCACGGCAACGCAAGCGGGCTACTCCGGCGGCCATGTCACCACGGTGACAGGATCATCCTGCACGTTCGCATCGCAGGCCGTGACTGCCGGGCAGACCATCTCCATCAGCTTTTATGTAACAGGCACGTCGACCAACATTATCAACAATGACGAGAGCTATTACTGTAATTTCCAATATTCGATCAACGGTGGCACGTCATGGAGCAGCGCGTATGAGTGGGCGCCATACGGTGCGGGCTATACCTTGAGTTCCACCCTGGCGAGTTCGGGCAACTTCAGCGGCCTCACGAATCTCAATCAAATCGAGATGAACGTCGTCGCGGAGGCCGGGGTTATGAGCACTGGAAGCTCTGTTACGACAACGTGCGCAGTGACGGCGAGTTCCGTGACGGTAACGGTCTCCGGCGGCGCGGTCAAGAGCGGCTATGCGTTCATTTTGTGACCCTCTCAACTCCCTCTCATCCTGAGTCCGCCGCGGTGGACGAAGGATCTGCGGTTGCCCTTCGGGCCTTTAACTGACAACTGTTCACTGACAACTGACCCCTGTTTTCCAAAGGAAAACCATGCAAATCACCGTCGGCGCCAGCACTTACAACCTGATCGCCATGCCCGCCGCGCCCGGCTTCAGTGACCTCTCCATCACCATGGAAGATCATGTCGCGGTGGTTGAATCGCCTTATGCTCCCGGCAACGCGCAGACGCAGATATGGCCCGGCGCAGATCGCTGGAGCTTGCAGCTCGCGCTGCCCAAGATGACGGCTCAGCAGGCCGGCCCCTGGCAGGCATTCCTGGCTGCGCTTCGAGGCAAAGCCAACGTCTTTCAGATCGGCGATGTCTCAGCCGGAACCCCGCAAGGAGCCGCGCTCGGAGCTCCACTGGTTGACGGCACAATCTCCGGCGGCAATGCGGTCAGCGCCATGGTGTTGAATACCAAAGGCTGGAGGGCGAGCGTCTATGGCCAGCTGATGCCGAACGATTATCTCCAGGTTGGCGTGCGTCTCTACCAGGCCACTGCTCAGGTCGCAAGCGACGCCGGAGGCAAGATTCAGATTCCCATCTGGCCCAGCCTGCGGGAGACGCCTGCGGACGGCGCGGCTATCACCCTGGTCAATACCGTCGGCGTCTTCCGCCTCAGCAGCAACAAGCGCACCTGGCACACAACGAATGACAGGCTGACGCAGATCAGCTTTAGCTGCACTGAAGTGCGCTAGCGGAGTTGGCGGCGTTAGCCGCGCTTCGCGCGTGTTCGCAACAGGCATTTAACTCCGCTAACAACGCTGACCCCGCTAGCACCGCTGAGGTTTTTCCATGCGCAACATCACCGCTCCAATGCTCGCCGCGCTGACCGCTAATCCCGTGCGCCCGGCCTTTCTGGCGCAGCTCACCTTCACTACTGGCGTTCAGTACGTATGGACCGGAGCGGGGTCGCTGGTCTGGAACGGAAACACTTATCTTGGCGTGGGCTCTCTGGGCAAGATCGGCGCCATTACTGAGGGCACCGAGGTAAAAGCCGACGGAACCACAGTCGCGCTCAGCGGCATCGACCCCACATTGCTGGCGGACTGCCTCTCTGAAATTCAAGTGGGCTCGCCGGCCAGCATCTACTTTGCGCTCGTCGATCCCAACCTCAACATCCTGGGCACACCCTACCCGCTTTTTGCGGGCTGCGTTGATCAGCCGGTGCTTGAGATTGGACTCGATAGCATCTCCATTGCGCTCAAGCTTGAAAGCCGCCTCAGCAACCTGCAGCGCGCCAGCATGCGCCGCTACACCAGCGCCGATCAAGCTCTCCAATACGCCGATGACAGCTTCTTCGCCTTCGTTGAGCAGCTCAATGACGAGGCTCTAGTTTGGTCGGCGTAAATCCAGGGATCAGAGGTCAGGGATCAGGGGTCAAAAACATGCCACTTAAACGCAAACAGCATTGGGCGACGCGCGCCTATCACCATTTCCTTCCCTCTCGCGCGAAAATGCCCTTCGAGTGGGGGAAGCACGATTGCGCCTTGTTCGCTGCCGATGGCATCGAGGCGATCACCGGAGTCGATATCGCTGCCGAATTTCGCGGCCAATACTCCGACGAAGCGGGCGCGTGGAAGGCTATCCAAACCATCACCGGCGGCGAAACGGTGGAAGACGCGGCCGCATGGTGCGCAGCTCGCCACGGACTGGCCGAACTTCCGCTCCCACTCTTCGCCCAGCGCGGCGATCTTTGCATAGTCGAAGATTCCGGCCGCCTGATCGCGGGCCTGGTGCATCTCAGCGGCCGTCACATCGTCGCCGCCGGCGAAGACGGCCTGCACCGCCTGCCCATCACCGCAATCAAGCGCGCCTGGCGCGTGTAGTTTTTGCTTTTAACTGACCCCTGGCCCCTGACCCCTGACAACTGTTTTCCGAAGGAAAACCATGAGCAAAGCCATCACCGGCGCAGCCATGCTAGTCGGCGCAATTGCGCTCGAATACTTCACTGGAGGCGCAGCTTCGCCTTTGCTGGCCGCCGCTATTCAAGCCATGGCTGCCGGCGGCATCAGCATGGAAGCCGCGGCCATCAGCGAGGCTCTGGCGAACCAGCGCGGCCTGGGCATCACCGTGCGCCAGGCCGCGGGCCTGCGCCAGGTGGTCTATGGCGAGCAGCGGATCGGGGGTACCATTGTCTACCAATCCACCACCGGCTTCGGCAACACAGGGCTTCCGCTTTACAACCTGGTCATCGCTCTGGCCGGTCACCAGATCGATTCCATCGTGAATTTATATCTTGACGGCCGCCAGGTCTTCTGGCAGCAGACCTCAAACACCAGCCCCGCCTTCCCCAATACGGCGAACCCAGCCAATACCACGCGCAACGGCATCAACTTCGGCGGCATCGCAGCCAACGACGTGCAGGCCAACACCCCCGGTGCGGTGCTGAATACCACCCCTTACGGCCAGCATCCCTACTACGGCATGGGCCTCGGCTACGGCATCGGCCCCGGTGGAAATCACTATCAGTTCGCCGGCAAGGTTTATTGCGAGGCGCGCTACGGCGACCAGCTGCCCGGCGATATCGTGCAGAAGCTCGCGGCCACCGACCCTAATTGGGCGGCGAATGTAAATCAGTCTCCCTATGGCGGCGGTTGCACTTATGTCTTTTTGCAGATCGGCTACGACTCGACGCAGTTTCCGAATTTCCCCGAGATCCGCTTCACTGTCCGCGGCAAAAACGATATCTACGATCCGCGCACCGGCGGCCGCAGCTTCAGCGCCAACTGGGCGCTGATCGTTGCCGACGCGATTACGGATGCGGATTTCGGCCTGGGCGATACGCAGGATTGCGTCGCCACCGCGCAGATCACGCCCGTGCAGCCCGGCGGCATCGGAACCGTCATCACCGGCGGCACGCTCGCTGGAATCACGCTGGTCTCCGGAGGCGGTGGATACACTACCCCGCCCACCGTGACGATCGCGCCGCCACTCGGGCCCGGCTACTGCTACCCCGCGCCCGCTGGAACCCTGACCATGGCTACGGCCACCGCCATACTCGGCTCCGGGCCCACTGCCGGCGAGGTGGTGGGCTTTAATATCACCAATCCTGGCGCAGGCTACACCACACAACCTCTGATCACTGTCACTCCCAGCCCCAACGCGGCAGTCAACCAGGCGCAGCTCATCGCCGCGGCCAACGTGTGCGATGAGGATGTGTTGACCTCGGCGGGCTTTGAGCAGAATTACCAGCTCAATCTCCACTACGACACAGGCACATCGCCCGGCGCGGCGCTGGCCATGATGATGCCGGCGGCGGCCGGGAGGATCTCGCGCATCGGCGGCCAGTGGTTTATCTGGCCCGCGTATTGGCAGGGGCCGAGCTTCGTCTTTGATCAGGGCGCGCTGGTTGGAACTCCGACGTGGATGCCGAATCGCAGCTTCAAGGAGCTCTTCAATCGCGTCAACGGAACTTATATCGCTCCCAATTATCCCTACAACAACATCACCCGCGGCGAGGGCGGCGCATCCGATCTCTACGACTCGAATGGATGGTGGTACGGGCAGACGGAGGATACCTGGCCACTCGCCTGGCAGCCCACCAGCTACCCGCAATATGCCCACGATGCGCTGCATGGCTTCGGCTATGACGAGTTTCTCGCACAGGATGGCGGCATCCTGCTGCCCAAGGATTTAAGCTTCCGCTCTGTTATCTCTATCGTGCAGGCGCAGCGCGTGGCCAAGATCAACCTCATGCGCAACCGGCAGCAGGGATCGGGCAGCTTCCCCATGTCGCTGGCGGCTTGGCAGATGCAGCCCACGGACGTGATGCAATTCACCTTCCCGGTGCTGGGCTGGACGAATAAAGTTCTTGAGATTAGCGGCGACCTGCGCTTTCAGATCGAGGAGCAGGAGAGCGAAGACGAAGGAGGCGAGCGCGCCTTGGCCGTCTCGCTGGTGGTTCCAGTCAACGAAACGGATCCCAGCGTCTACGAGTGGAACGGAGTTCAGGCTTCCGTGGTGGGCCAGGACGGCTGGGGCTACACTTCGGCGCCCACAGTTTCTTTCAATCCTTATCTTGATCAGCCCTACGCCACGCTTTATAACAACGGCGTTCTTCAGGTCATCCTCACCAACCCGATGACGCTCTACACGACGACCCCAACCGTCACATTCTCCGGAGGCGGCGGCTCGGGCGCATCGGCGACGGCCGTGCTGGGCGCAACGCAGCCCGGCGGCGGCAAGCTCATCACCGGCTTCACGATCAACGCGGCGGGTTCGGGCTACAGCACCGCGCCCACGGTCACGCTCTCCGGCGGCGGCGTCTTTACCACCAACGCCACTGCCACCGCGCAGCTCTACGGCATGGCGATCGGCGGCCTGTCTATCACTAACGGCGGACACGGCTATACCACGGCTCCCGCGGTCACCATCAACGGAACCGGCCAGGGCGCGACGGCCTATGCGGTTCTCACTGCCGGCGTGGTGACGGAAATTGTTCTGCTCAACACCGGCTACGGCTACACCGGCACGCCCACGGTCTCGATCGCAGCGCCGCCGGTGGGTGGAACGCAGGCCACGGCTACGGCCTCGCTCGCGGGTTCCAGCGTTCTCGGCATCGCGCTCACATCGGGCGGTGCGGGATCCGGCGGCGGCTTGGGTTATACGTCCCCGCCTACTGTCACCTTCTCCGCTCCGCAGCTGCCTGGAGGTTACTCAGCAACGGCCACCGCGTCCATCTCCGGAGGCGTGGTCACCGGCTTCACGCTCACCAACCCCGGCTATGGCTACACCTCTGCGCCTACCATCACGCTCTCCGGCGGAGGCGGCTCGGGCGCGTCGGCACAAGCTATCGGCGCGCTCTTCGTCACCTCCGCAACCATCACCAACGGAGGCCTCGGATACACTTCGGCGCCGACATTGAACTTCACCGGCGGCGGCGGCTCGGGCGCGGGCGGTTACACCGCCGTCAGCGGCGGCGCTGTCGACCAGATCACCATCACCACGGAGGACTATCCCGGCTACCAAAGCGTACCGTCGATTTCGTTCAGCGGCGGCGGCGGCTCCGGAGCGGCGGCGACGGCGGTCTGCGAGTACCTGCTCTCCGGGGTCGGAGTCGCCGGAGGCGCGGGCTACACCACATCGCCCACGGTCACGCTCTCCGCTCCTGGACTTTCTGGCGGCGTGCAGGCTACGGCCACGGCAACCGTCGCCGGCGGCCAGGTAACGGGCTTTACGATCGTCACCCAGGGCTCGGGCTACCTCACGCCTCCCACTGTCTCACTGAGCGGCGGTGGGGGCACTGGGGCAAGCGGAACGGCGTACCTGGCGAGCTCCACAGTTGCCGGGTTCACCATCACCAATCCCGGCGCGGGCTGGCTGCAGAATCCCAACGTGATCATCTCCGGCGGCGGCGGCTATGGGGCTTCGGCGACGACCAGCATAGGCGGCGGCCAGATTCTTACACTCACTCCCGGCGGCGCGCTCATGGATGAGTTGACGCTCTACGAGGAGCTTTCGCCCTATGACGTGCCAGTCTCCGGAGCTCCACCGGAGCAGGCCGGCACCGTCGCTGTCGGCTCGGCCGCCGGATCGGGCGCGACCGGCAACGTGGTGGGCTCCACGCTCATCGGCCAGATCACCATTCTCACCGGCGCAACCGGACTGGCTGCCGGCACGCTCTGCACTGTTACCTTCCAGTCTGCGCTGCCGCACGCTCCAACGGTGTTGATTACCGCTTCGGGAATTTCATCCGGAGTGGTCAGCGGAACAGCCACAACTACCGTCGCGACCTTTGTCGTCAGTGCGGCGCTGCTGCCCTCGACTCTCTATCAGATCGGCTACGAGCTGCTGCTGTAGGGTCGCTTGTCATTCTGAGTCCGCCGCGGCGGGCGAAGGATCTGCGGTTGCTTTTCGGGCTTTTAACTGACCCCTGGCCCCTGAAACCTGATCCCTGTTTTTGCGGAGCAAAAAGCATGACTGCACGCGGACTCATTGACTCGATCTTTTCGCGGCCGGCGTGGATGGGCATGTCGCCGGACCTGCGGCGCATCACGCCGGAGCAGTTGAAGTTTATGACTGACCTTGTGGCTAAAGACGCGGAGCGCGCGTCTGTGCAGCGCGGCAGGGGGCGGTCGTTTGTGTGGACGCCTAGCGGGCCTCACAAGTTTGTGATCACCGAGGATCCTACCGGCGGCGACAAGCATACCTTGCTCCGGGTGCCTAATCTAGCTAAGTCAGAGAGCGGGAGTTTGTTTTAATCGCGCGGATATTTGGGCCGGGGCGCGACGCCCTCGAGCTCGGCCAGGCGGGTGATGGCCAGGCGCAGCACGCTCACCACATCGATCTGTAGTTTCTCGGCCAGCTTCTTCAGTTGGTTGTGTTGGATGGCGCTGAAGCGGACGGTCATGCGTTCCATTTGTGCCATTACCGTAACCTAGCCTGAAAATTGTCAGCGTCTAGGCATCCTCCAGACGTACTATCGGCATCGTATAGACATCTAATGACCCCGTTGTCAATGCCGATGGTCACAGATGGAGGTTACCGATGGGCGCTTATACTGATTCGAACATTACTTCAGAGTCAGCGAAACACACTCCGGGTCACCGCAATTGCCCGGCCTGTGACAGGTCTATACACTTGCAACCGGCAACTCTTGATGCGCGCATGAAGTTTATTGAGGCGTTTGAAGTCTGGATCGCCTCCCGGGTCATCCACCAGGCGGGAGTGAAGTCGAACGCCCGCTATATCTCCGATCGTGCCGAACGCGACCTGCGTCAGTATGCGCGGGCGGCATCGAAGTTTTTCGGCGAGTTGACGCTGGGCGAGATTCATGCCGGGCACCTGCTCGAGTATCAGCGGGCGCGGGCGCTCAACCTGGTCTCGGCCGAGGATGGCGAGCTGCACCCGTGGAAGAAGCTCGCCGGCGCTAACCTCATCAGAAAAGAAGTGCAGACGGTGATGCGCGTGGCGCGCGCCGCCGGCGTGTGGACTGATGAGAAGGCGGAGCAGTTTGAACCACTGGCGCCGGTTTATACGGACGTTCCTCGGGCGCTGACTCCGGCCGAGCAGATCGAATGGCTGCGCGTCGCGAATATGAAGCCGGAGTGGCGCGTCGTCTATTACTGGAGCCTGGTCGCGCTGCAGACCACCGCGTCGACGAACGAGATGCGGGCACTGAAGCTGGGCGATCTATTTCTGGCGCAGGGGACGATGCAGATCAGGAACGAGGGCGCAAAGAATCGCGGCCGGATCCGGACCATTCCGCTGGAAACGCCGGAGGTAATCTGGGCGCTGGGGTCGCTGATCGAGCGTGCAAAGTCGCTGGGCGCGAACGGTCCGCATCATTACCTTTTCCCGATTCACGTTACCTTTGACCGCTATGACCCAGCCAGGCCTATGACGCCGTGGGGGATGCGCAAGCCGTGGGATGAGGTTCGCGCGGAAGCCAAGCTTCCCTGGTTCAGGGTCTACGATCTGCGACACACGGCGATCACGCGCATGGCCGAGGCGGGCGTTCCTATTCCGGTGATCATGAGCTTCGCCGGTCACCTGTCGCCGCGCATGCAGCAGCACTATACGGCTATCTCAATGGAATCCAAGCGGCGCTGGGCGATGGCGGCCTGGGCAGCTGGCGCAATGCCCTACGCGCCCGGAGCGACGCGCACAGCCTCTCCGCCTGCGCAGTTCCCTGCGGCGCAGGTTGAGCCAGAGCAGTGGCAGCAGCCGCGCTCGGTGTCTTTTCTGTAGTCGTTGCGTAGTATCAAACTTGGTACGTTTTGCACACCTTGTCACCTGCCTCTGTATCCGCCATCACATACACGAGGGAATCCCCAGCCTAATTTGGCACAAGTGTTCCCGAAAAGAACTTGGTGTTTTGAAGCCGCAGCATAGAGCAACGCCCTGGGAAAGTGGATACCCGCCCTTTTAAGGCGTGGGTCCTGGGTTCGAGCCCCAGCGAGCTCACCACCCCACCCGGCCGCAAAACCTTCAAGCTTGGATTCCCTGCGCACAGTGGTCAGTGGTCAG
>Ga0187866_1000603_pt1 | contig 39818 bp, 33 predicted proteins | sample June2016WEW_11_1_3_FD_133013 | JGI IMG/M metagenome (GOLD analysis project Ga0187866, IMG submission 133013) | Peatland microbial communities from SPRUCE experiment site at the Marcell Experimental Forest, Minnesota, USA - June2016WEW_11_150 | ecosystem: Environmental > Terrestrial > Soil >...
CTTTCTGGTTATGTTGACAGTGAGGTTAGCTCGTGCGTCCTCAGCCGCCACAAGGGTTGCTTCTATCGTAATGGAAACACGGTGCGTAGCTCCACCTGCGATTTGAAACGGCTGATCGGGAATGGCCTCGAAGATGTTCGCGACTGATAAGCTGAAACTGGCGATAAAATCCTGATTCACACTCGAATTGCTCGCATTTGTGACATCGATTTCTGCTGAGACGCTTTGATGTGGAAGGCCCGGATGCGTACCTCGTCCAACGGCGATAATGTCCTCATTGATGTTGATGGCCGGCGATACCAGTTGAATGGTGATCGGTACAACAGTTGGAGGGAGAGCATTGAGAGCTATGTACACATCATTATTAGAAAAATCTATCACCGCAGGGTTTTGATGAGATCGAACCCTTAGCACGAGTTTCCCCGACGTATTTGTCGTACCAGCTGGAATGGAAACATCAACATTGAGTTGCGCGGTTTCGCCCGTTCCAAGGCGCAGCGTATCTTCATGTGACGTTGTCCAATCATTGGCTCCATCAACTGACGCATCCAAATCAAACGTCTCCTCCATGTTCACGCTGCTCGTTATTTCATAAACAAAGCGGTACATTCCGGGGGCTATGATCGGTACAGTTGAGGGTGGTCCATCAAGGAAACGAATGCTAAGTCTCCCCTTGGGGGTAACGCCACTACGACCGCCTACGAACGAGTTAATAGCCAGTTGAGCATCAATTGCATCCCGCACCTTCCTTTCTTCGAGGGCCTGTCGCAGACCCGGTACAACTTCGGGACGTTCCCCAAGCAGGATGTTTAGTTGATCAAGGAAGTGAACAGTTACTACGCGTGCCGTTGTCGCGCTCGCCAGCGGGTAGATGTGATCGTGGAACTTCTTCTGTACCTGTTGGAGTTCTCCCAATACTCCGAGCGTCCCACCTACGCCGAACTCACGCCTCCGCGCATCACCTTCACCAAGACGGAACATGGCTTTGACATCGTGAAACGCATCGCCGAGAGTCAAGCTCTCGATGGCCGTTATGGTCTCGAAGTTGTCCGCCAAGAAAAGATCAGAATATAGTAGCGCACCATAAGCATCTTGTCCCGCCAAGCACATCGAAACAAAGTCTTCACTATCGTATTGGAGAACACCGGTAGCACCGTAAACCCGAAGAGGGCTTTCCCCCAGCGAAAGTGTCAGATCAGTCCTGCGTAAATCAGCCAGATCATCAAAATCGATCCGGTTTTTGCTGGCGCTTCGGGATATTCGAGCCAGAACATAGAGTGAATGTCCTGGCAGTTGTTCTTGAACTGCTTGCGGGATCTCGACGGCATTTGGCTCGAGGCCTGTGCAAACCCGCACTACCCATTCACGGACCAATCGGACAGCCGTTTCCACTCCAATGCGTTGATCGACCAAGCGAGCGTCTTCCGTTGAGGTGACTTCGCGTTCCCAGACGTCCAAGTAGACAAGGTCATAGCGAGGCGGATTTCCTTCGACAGGCGGCGATAATTCAGGCAGTGCGGGCAAGGTAGGCAAAGGCGGCGTCTGACGTTGACTCAGGCAGTTCGATTGGGTCCGATAAGTCACTCTCGCACGATTCCATACAACGCTCCCGTAAACGAGAAGGATCCCCGCTTCGATCCAAAAGTCGTTCTCCGCGGCAGAGGCGATGATTCGGAAACCGTCACTTCCGAATGGCGCGCCGCTGCCGATAAAGTGCATTCCGACCGCTTCATGTTCTCCACGCAGAATATCCTCCGTTTCATTGAGATCTGCATCGAGCACAGGCTTTCCTTGCTGAACACGAACACTGACATATTGCTTTGGATCTACGGGCGCGCTCTCCCTGCGCTTAAGTATGTAGTTGAGCGCATTCGTTTCACTGAAGGAATCGCGTGAATAATTGCCCATGATTTTCTCCATCGCACAGATAGAAGTGACACGTGAAAGATCATGCGATCAATTATGGACATCGATAGACCAAATGTCTAGTGCATGATCACACTTTATTGTTCGATCTTGTTTTTCTTACGGGTAAGTTTCTTCTTGGTGATATCGATCCTGTAATTCTCATGAATCTCGACGCAAGATAGATTTTCCAGCTCACTGGCTGGCTCGACTTCTATGACACCCTGGCTCTCGTTGAATTCAAAGTAGGGCTGCTTGATGCCTTCCGGCATGAAAGCCGACCGGCAGGTGGCGAGGATGTTGCCGTGTTTGTCGAATGTCACGAACGTTCTCATGGCTTGTCGCTCCGCAATCGAATTCACGTTTCTTCAATCCGATAAATCTTGAAGGCTATGCTGACTGGATTCGCCGTCAGATTATTGATTCGCCATTGCCGGCCCACAGTGTTTCTTGAAATGATTCCAAATTTGCTTTGAGAGACTACGTATTCTTCCTGCCAGTTGACGCGAAATGTTGTGTTCGCTCCAGGCGCATTCGTGATCGAAATACTGAGGAGATAGTAACCGGCCGGCAGCGCTACCGGAAAAATAGAAATCGAAGGTGGTATGACCGCTGATCCATTCGCAGCGATTGCTGCAATCGTTCCCTCGCTCGCAACTGTCGTCTTCATTTCTCGGAGTGCAATCGAACCAGGACCGACTTTTGACTGAATTATCGCGCCATTTCCAATCTTGCTCGCGATCACGGCGTTATCACTAAGCTGGGAAGTGCCAACGACACTCGCATTCAGCGTACCATCGGAGGCGAGGCTCGCATTAAGCCTGTCGTTCAGCCCGTTTGTGTTACCACGCGCAAGCGCAATTTCATCCTGAATCACTGCCATCGTTAGATTCCGCCGATGATCTTGCACCGTGCTTGTCGTAGTGTTGATCGTCGCTAACAGGAAATGATCGGGCGTTGTGATCGAGGTCGTCGTCACCAAAGCCTCCCATTCCACTTTCTCCCGCACCGAAGTCTCAAAGCCGACATCACCGGCGCCGGTGTTGTTTAGATCCGAATCTTGCGTGCCGGTTACTTCGCTGCGGAAGACACGCAGATATACGTTGCTCGTTCCGGCGGGAAACGGAGCAACATGTACCTGATGCGGTTGGCCCTTGTAGGTCGTGTTGGCGTCGAGCACCACTTCTTGTCCGGCTACGAGACAGCGTCCGGCTTCAATCGTGAAATTGCTCGCCGCGACATCGAGACCAGTGATGTGAAAGTCATTGCCGCCGGCTGGCACCCCATTACCGATATGATGCTCCGCAATGCGCTGCGGACTGGCCAGGTCGCCGAGCAAATTCAGCTCTCGGTCAAGCACCGGCTTTGCCTGCTGAAAGCGAACCCGGTCGTAGCCCTTGCTCAGAGCATCAAGCAAAACATTGTGTGGATCGTCTGAATAATTGCCCATGACTGGCTTGCCTTTCGATTCAGAAGATTAAACGCACCTTTCGTTCAAGGGTGGCTGCGCCGTCCTTTTCAATCAGGGGATGGCGGATGTAGTCGATCATATACGGTGCGCCGTTCAATTCGCCGAACAAACCAAATTCGCGAAGTGGATAGGGGGGATCAGTTGCCGGAGTCGGTTGGTTTTCGCCCAGCGTGGCAACGATCTGGATCCGGTTTGTCGACTCACTTACGAACTCATCATGAGAGTTAAGATATTGGAAGCTCAAAGCCATGTGCGGAATTGGGAAGGGACTGCTATCGACTAGCTGCGTAATCACAGTGGGATCGGGCACCGGGGGTGGCGTCGAATCCCAGGCCGCGTCACCGCGACCGACCTGCAACCACCTGATGCCCAAGGCATTATCGTTTCTCATGAACGCAGCCAGCAGCACGCGGCAACGCAGAACGATCACATTGGACTGCCACCCCGAATCATGAATTTCACGGCCTTCCGCATCAAGAAGCCGGTCGCGATAAACTCCTTTGATCATCATATCAGGCATGAGTTATGCTCCTTCGGCAACGCCTTTCAAAAATAGACGAAATGTCAAATTGGGCGGTGTTGCACTGAGATCAGGCAGAACGCTTTCAGACTGTCCAGCTTCCCATGTGCGCAACCAGCGAAAACCGGCGCGGTCCAGATAACTGTCTGCCAATCCTCGATGGACTTCGCTCAGAATGGTGTCAATCATCTGCTCACTGACGCGGTGCTGTGGCTCAACCTCTGGATCATCGTAGGTATAGACCAGTTCATAGTGAACCTCTCGAAGCAGGAATACGCCTCGTACCTGAATCGGCAAGAACTTTCTCAGCACGCCGGCAATAATATTCCGTCTGCGAACGATGGCCAGGTCATCCTCAGTATTCGGGGTGAGAAAAGCTCCAACAGTATCCCTGGCGTACCAATCATTGCTCGTCTTCTGCGTATCATAAGTATAGGTCTGAAAGTCCTCAAAGGCGTCCCGCAAAGCAATCTTCGCCGCATTACGCGTATCCACCGTCGTAGATCCAGCGTAGCGGAAATCGACTGTTTCCGTCGCTCGATAGACGCTGCTGGTACGGACCAAGCTTTCGTTGGACCGGTAGACTAGCATGGTCGCGTTATGAATCGCGAGTGGCAGGGGATCACGATGGGAATAGGGGTTGCTGGTGATCTGCTCAGCGCTCCCCCAGAGATTGGTCGTCACCTCCAATGTACTGCGCCAGATGGACCAACTTCCACCTTGATTAGAGCTCCAGAACAACTCGATGTTTCCGGCTGAAGTAATTACGGCGGCGGGCTCAAGGTCGTCATGATCTAGTGTTGCTTTCGGCAAAAGATAGATTTCACTCCAGTCAGCTGTAGTATTAGGGACAATATCCCGCTTCACACGATACGCAATCTGCCAGCGTGTTAGATGAGGGTCGCTTGAAGGTTCCTTGCGCGCCCAAAAAACCCAAACGCGATGGGTTGCATCCGTGGAATGAAATAGAACAAACGGGTCCCCCTGAATCCTTGGGTCATCCACACCATCCAAAGGGAAATTCGCGACGGAACCCCAGGCCGCTCCATCATGCCAATTGTACTGCAACTGCCAACGAGCCCCCACTTTTTCCATCCAGAACAACCACACTCCGTCTTCATTATCAGCCACAGCGCAGGGCTTCACGCGCTCATTGTTGGTGTCTGTAAAGGGTTCACTGAGTTCTGTGGTTGACCAAGTGCCTCCGGTGAGAATGCGGTAATTGATGTGCGACTCTCGACTCACCTCATCGTAGGCTTCCCAGAATACCCATAGCTTTGTCCCTTGCACAACGGACGCAGGATGCTTATCCAGCTGAACGGCGTTGGTTAGAGGCTGACTCGGCGCCCATCTGGGCTCTCGATCCTCGCGATAAGTTTTGAACCAGATATTCCACCCACGATTCCGGAGAGTGTGGTAAAAGAGCCAAAGTGTCCCTTCTGCGTCGCGAACTGCTGCGGGTCTCCCTTCATAGGCAAAGTTGAGTGAGAGCGGAGAAGTGGGCGCCGTCCAATCACCATTACTATTGCGCTCCCGTTCCCACAAATTCATACGTTCGGGACTGTTGGAGAGAAAGACGTTGTGAACAAATTCCTTTGTGCGGCTCTCCCAGCCGCTGATGCGCTTGATAGTGGCCTCAGCCGTGGGGATTATGCCAACAGTTTCATACCATGCCGGAGCAGAACGGATTTCGTTTCGTTGCCCCGCGATGCCGAGGGTGAAGTCCGTGTCCCATCCGATCCATTGGGCTAAGAGCGGTAGTACGATCCCATCTGTTCGGTCGATGTCGTACAGATTGAGTGTGGCCTTGGCAAAACTGTAAACCTGATCGAGATGGCTGCCCGGCAAATCCAGAAAGCGGCGTAATTGCCCTCTTTGCCTATCCTGTTCCGACATCCCATCTGGGAACGGCGGTTTCGGCAGTGCCGTGTCATAGCGATGATAGATAGCAGGCAGGAGCGCCATCATTTGGCCGGCGAGGTCATACGGAGATGAGGCCATTGCCGAGATCCTGTTATGAGGATCGTAATCATATTCCCGCGGATCACTTTTGAAGAGAAACAGAGTGTAGTAGTATACCGTCTCCGCCTTCAGGTTTAGATCCACTATCGAGGACGGTCCCTCATCAAAGACGTCAAGTCCCCCATTGTTTTTTTGGATGATGTACGCGTGTTCCTTATCGGTGATTTGCCATTTTCTACCTGCCAGATCAACAATTGAAGCGGCACTTTCGGATAATGATACTTGGTTATTGAGAAACTCCTGGCGAAGCGTCTGAGAGAGAGTCTGCAAGTTCAGGTCATTGATAAAACTCAGCGAAAGAGTAAAGAGAAGGGCGTTGCGCTCTCCTAACGAAACGCCATCGGTCGGCGAGATCGGATGAGTACCTTCTCGACGGATTATCCGCACTCCCGGATATTGGTCCGGGTGCGGGTTGATCCACCCTAGCGATATTCGGTTGCCCAGAGGATGAGGTCGAGCTGTGATCTTCTCAAGTCGCATGCTTAGATTCCGCCCTCCATCCTCTCGATCCTAATTCCACCATCGTATTCCCGATCATCCGGCACTGTCGGAATCTCATTATTGGATAACGACAGCTTTCCGGAGCTCTCGAACTTATCCGGTGGCTGGCCTCCATTCGGGGGTCTACCTTCAGCCCGAAATTCGGTAATATTCACATACTCCACCCCGTCGATGGCTTCAATCGCCTCGAAGAACTTGCTGAGGTAGATCGTGGTGCCAAAATCGACATTCTCAAAAACCAGTAGTTTCGCGGCTGCCTGTTTGACCTTGTCTCTAATATCCTCTTGTGAATAGAAACTCTGCACGCCCACTGTCGCAGTGACAAAGACCTTCACATAATCCACGTCTTTAATTTCGATAATCGTTGACACCGCCCGCTTGTCTTCAAAATAGGATAGGAGGTTGGCTTCAAGCACGTCACTCACTTGTCCTCCCCCTTCCGGCGCGACAAACAGCGCTATGGTATTCCAATTGGTTGCCTCGGCGCGAACTTTCCCAACGCCTTTGAAGTCAAGCGCAAGCGCTTCGTAGTCTTCCGTTGTCACGGCGCGTTTGAGCGAACGGAACACGCTGGGTGCGTGCAAAGCGGCATGCTCGATGCTCTCCCGTTCCGCCCCACCTGTGGCTGCGTCCGGATTCGTGACTTGTGCGCCAAGAAGCGCAAGCTGGGGCGCGTCTACGATCGTTGTAATGCTGCCTTTCGCAACATTGCCGGCTTTGCCGCCTCCGACACGATAAGTCACTTTAATCGTGGCACCGCTCGGCGGTATTGCTCCAAAGGCGCCATCCCCAAAGATGACCGTGGCACGATCATCCTCGTCAATTTCAATGATGTAGTCCTTCTGGCTTTCGCGGCTGAACGCGAGACTTTCCTGCAATGTCCACTCGTCAATCACGCCGCCCAAGTCGCTGATCAGAATGATATCTCTGTTGATATCTTGCCCTTTTCCCAATGATCGAAGAATGAGGCCCGCGTGAGCTAACGGGAGTCTTTGATCCGGTGCGCCATCAGAGACACCAAGGATCTCGTCTTTCACCAAGCGGCCCTCTTCCACAGGTATTGACTCAAAAGTCTTCTTGCCGTCGACCGCGCTCAGAAGACTACAGTTGATCGTCAGAGGCGTTTCACCAACGTACTCGAAGTGTACACTAGGTTTATCCTTCTGGCTTTTGGTCGCGAAGGCATTGCCTTTACTGATGGTGACAGTTTCGTTACAGGTTGCGGGCACGACAAGCCTCAGACTTGTAGAAGCAGGCGCAGCAGTAGCAAGCCGATAACCAATCAGACGGAGATGATGAATTATACTGCGCCGGGTTTGCGCAGTCCCGAGAAAGCTTTCGTTAGCTATGCGGTCTTGGTAGTAACTAAGGATATCTCCCATGTGCGCAAAGAGCTGCAGCAGGACATTTCCGAAGTCCGCCTCGGAGGCAAATTCCTTCCACTCCGGTAGTTTGGTTGGGATCTGCTCTTGCATAGATTGAAGGATGCTGTCGAAATCGCGCGCCATGTAGTCTATGACGTTGTGCCCATTGACATTTTTTATCTCAGCCATCCATCAGCCTCATTTAGTTCGGTCACCACATGTGCCGGTTGGAATATCGGATTGTTGAATTATTGGAGCACTGGATTCAGGGGATGTTGGAAGCCTCATTATCTATTCAGCGAACCGGCTATTCATCACTTTGCCAAACCTTCAATTCATTGTTACTTGAACTGTATCCGCACAGCCTGCCTTGCAAGATCCTGTTTGTTTGTGTAGATGACCTCTATGTTTATGGTCTCGTCTGAGGATTCCGCCTGCACATAGTCCACCAGTATGTCGTCCCCCAGCCATCGTACCAACGCCTCCCCAATCGTGAACTCCATGGCTGCCGCGAGCGTGGCATCATTGGGCTCAAAAACCAGATTGAAGAGTCCGCATCCAAAGTCGGGGCGATTGACACGCTCTCCTGGCGCGGTAAAGAGCACCTGGATGATCTTGCCCCGGATAGCCTCATCGCCACCAGTCGCCGTAATGCGCCCCGCTTCATTAACTGCAAAGGGGAAACCGAAAGTCGTGTTCACCTCTGTTCACGCCCTTATCTGATGTGGCCTGTGCCATCATTGTTTTGAGTGAATACAATATTGTTTTGTATCCCCGAGAGGTTTACGCTATGCGAATGGTTGTTGGGAAGAGCCGTCCCCGTATTACCACTTACCACAGCGCCGCTTACATTACCATGAGTCGCGACGCCACATATCTCCAGGTTTGTCAGAATATGTGCGATGACTCCGTTGGCAATCGCATACGATAACTTCTTCCAGCCCGCTCTGGCTCCGTCGAGCGCCTCTTGCGCCCCCTTCTTTGCCTCGTCTTGAGCAGTGTTGACCGCCTGTTGTAGAGACGGAGAAAGTAGCCTGTCCAATTCTTGATAGATAAGGAGGCTCATACCTCCAGCGGCGTCTTCTGAACCGATGATAAGCGCCATGTTCGCTTATTCCACCTTGTGTTTTGACGATAACGGCACTTCTAGTTCCATTGGTGCAACAGGAGGCGAAGTTGGGGCGCCCATGTTGCCGATATGCGTATGCGTGCTGAGCGCGGCGATAAAACTGGTCACCTGAGCCTTGAACAGAGTGCCCAGGACAAACTGCTGAGCTGCCCCGCTACTGCCTATTTGAATGCCTGGAGATCCCATGACTATCTTGTTGCCATTCATGTCGGAGATGGTGACGCCAGAGCTATCAAGCACAATGTCTTGCTTGTTTTTCCCGTCGGAAATCCTCACCCCATTACCGTCCATCGTAATCACATTGTTGTTCGCCGCCTCGAGAATTGTCACCATATCATTTCCGTCTGCGTCTTCAAACTGGATCGTATGTCCTTTTTTTGTCTTGATGATCTTCCTGGTTGGAGGATCCTGGACGCTGCTTTCCTCGCCCCCATCGGGTTTGTTGGGTTTCGGCACTTCGCTATCGCCTCCGGGTTTGCTCCAGAATGTCCCAACCCAAATTGGAAATTCCAAGTCCCCTTCCTCAAACTCAACCCACACACCTGCCCCGACTTCAGGAACAAAGAAAAACCCTTGATTCACATCCCCACCGTAAGGGGCGCAGGGCAACGCCCAGCCGGTCACGACGTTGCTGCCCAAAACGCTCGGGACCCTGACTTTGAGCCTTCCGAGGTGTTCCGGGTCTACGTTATCGACGACGATGCCGCGGTACTTCCCGTAGAAGCGGTGTTCGACTTTCCTGATCAGCGTCGCTACGATTCTTTCCAAACTCACCCATGACCTCCCAAAGCAGTCCGACCAGTTATCCGGACGATGCGGCAAAGTCCTCTGAACCCGTCGGCATGATTGCGTTTCGCTTCACTCGAAAAGACTGCGTGTATCCTTCAGACGTGAAGGAATGAGTCACGTGAGTAACGTAGTAGACGCCGCTGTACGTCTCGCCGACACCTTTTATGGCCACGGTCCCCCTGGGCTTCAGCGCATGTCCGTAGTGATTGCCGGCGATCTCTCCTTCTCCCGTCAAAAACCACTCTGCCTGGTGGAAGATGCCTTGACAGAGGGCAACCATTTCAGGATTTCCCGTTGCCACATTCATGCCGATGTAGACCTGTCCGGGATTTATGCCAGCGGTGAGCAGTCCCAGAGCATTCGTTTTGCCTAGGACTGTCTGCTGGCTGCTTACTGCTGATGCGTCTAGAACCGCCTTAGTCGCCCGATCCAGCTGAGACATGGCCACGTTTGCTGGCTCGAGAGCATTGATTTCAAGAGAAAAGCGGTTGAGGTTCGTCTCATCTCCGAAATGGACAGCAAGCACCGGCTGCGGTGCAGCATCTACTTTTGGCTTCTGAAAGTAGCCCTTTTCCCCCTCCACGTAACACTCACATCCGTTTCTGAGAGCAAGGCGTTTCAGAAACTGTATGTCCGTTTCCCGCTGAATAATAGTTGAAACCGCTTCATCGTGAACCACCACAGTGTCCTCCACCACTGGAGTGAGACCATAGAGACTGTAAATCTCCGATGCAATGTCGCTGTCTTTCTTATTGGGCCAATCCTTCAATTTCTCTTCCCGGTCCATGAGGACGCTGCCATCCATCCCCCAGATTTCCAGCGTACATTGGGAAGGATCGGGGTCAAAATGAGGTTTGAGATGCGTTATGTAACCATCAATGATCTCTTCTGTGGCGCTTTCAAAACCAGAAGTGACAGTCGCTCTTTTCCAGACCGCGAATCTTTCATCATCGAGGTACTTCCATGTTCCGTCTGGCTGCAGCGGTAAGGCGATCTGCATTCTAAACATTCCCGCCAGTTCGTCATCCAGCTCAACTTCCAGACTGAGGAGGTCAGGATAAACGTCGCTTGGTTCTTCACTTTCGATCTTTATGGAGAAATTCTCGCACTCCATGATAAGCCACCTATCCAACGATATCCGGCGGTATTACTATTCTCTTTCCAGTCCTTCCGATATTTGCCGGCTGACTTACGCTAAAGCCTGCCGCGGCCATTGCGTCGGCCAACTCCCTGGCAGTCACGTTCATCCGGTTGTAGGTGATCAAGACCGCACGCTTATGTTGTTCAGCTTGGACTGTCACCTTTTGACCTTCATATGTCTCCTCTCGTGGTACCAGAAGAGTGTCATCTTCGATTATGACATCTTCGACGCCAATTCGTTCTGAAAGGCTCTTCAAGAGGACTGCCCAAGGAGGACTTGTACCGTTGTCATCGAACGTCAGGGGAAACCGATCAGATACAATTGGCTCCTTCCCCAAGAGTGCCTGGGGCGACAGGAATTCAGCGTTGGCATCACAGATCCGCCACCATTTTCTTGGCTCCTTATAGTACTTGTAAGAGAGAATGTCTAGTCGATCTGCTTCTTCTACCGTGTGAAGAAATGTGCCCTTCACTTCCGGAAGAAGCCGCAGGTCCTTGGAAACCAATCTTCGACCGTATGCATCGGCAGCAACGATATCCGTCAGTTTCCGGTATCGAGAGATTTTCGAAACCATGGACCGTTTACCCTGGGATTATTACATTGGCGATGTCGGTTATGTTGGCTAAGTTCAGCACCGACATGGCTTCTTTCATTGCTTTGGTGTACATGTAAGGAAGACTCTTGCCCTCGATAACCGTTACATTGACGGCAACCGTAGCGCGTATCGGATTAAGATCCGTACTGAATTCTGTTTCGGTGATATTCATACTGTTGATGTTCACTGGTAAAACTCGTTTCCGTCCCCAGATGAAAAGCACCAAAGGAGGATTCTGCGATTTTGTGAAACTGAATCCACCCGAAGATCCAAGTAAGGAACCCAGGGCTTGTCCGATGAGACTTTCGTCCTTCGGATGAACCATCAACTCGAGCGTGGCAAGTTGAGGTGCGATTCCGAATTGCCCAGTGACAGCATCTCCGTCGTTTAGCTTGTCCGTGGCGTCCAAACGAATTTCAAAGCCGACAGATTCTTCCTGGACATCCACCTGTTGATCATCTCGCAACTTGCCAAGATCATTGTACTCTTGATGAAACTTCCTGATTGAAGTCTTCTGGTCTCCTTGTTTGCCGGGAACTGTGAAAGTCAAGCTCCGGTTACGGGTAAGTTGGATTGGATTGAATTGAAACACCACAACAAGCGGCGGAAGGCTGAGGCCGTATTCCACGAATGCGCCGCGGAGGATCTTGGGTTTGTTTGTGAGACCGCCCAGCATTAACCGCACCTTGAGGTAATTTCACGTTTTTGAGAAATGTACAAAACCACCTGCTGTCTCCGAAGGGGAGGCGTCCACAGGCTGGAGATTATAACTCCAAAAAACGATCACATTCCGTTCTTCAAGCGCTTCCAGAAAGTTGGGGAATCGCTCGACCAGTGATATCTTGCCAGCTAAAGTTTCCCCTGATTTGATAGTCAGCATGCTTGGCCCCGCATCGTCTATAAGAGTGTTTTTTTCAAGTAAGGTCCCGACAGCATCCTCCTTAACAGCCACTAATACTATGCTATGCCAACCGATCCATGCTAATGAATGCCGATAAACTGTGAGTGGTCCCTCCGATTTGTTAGTCAGTGCAATGCTTAGACTGTACTCAGGATAGCTTTGCCCTTGGACGTCCATTTCAATCGAAGTTCTCATTTTCTCAACCCCCTTTGAACACTAACTTCTTTGTTCAGTGTAAAGAGCATTCCTCGCGTCAAATGCCATCAGACTAAGGCGTTGTTGCCATCAAGTCCTCTCTATCGGAATGAATCACGATAGGCCTCCATCTGCGTTATCCGGGTGTTGATTATTGGCTGACACGTAGCGCTGGCACCGGCCAATTTACCTCTCAGACATGTTATTTCAGCATTAGAAGCCTTGATTTCCGTTGCCTTTTGCTGTGCACCTGCATCAGGTCTTACGGTATTGCCTGCAGTTGCGGCGCTGCATATATTTGCGTTCTCAGCGAGAGCATCTGCCCTGTGGCTCTGCTCATGAATCTCAATGCAGTCTCTGAGGCACGCCGTTTGCTGCGCGTCACCTGTAGCACCAAGTTGTGTGGCGACCCCCCCTGAACCATTGCATACTATCGTATTGATTCCAGGGACAGGGCTACCGATTGACCATCGCTGAAGGATCATATTTCCATCAGCTGATAGAGTCCTGGCCACCCCATTTGTCGACACCCAAGAATTAGTATTTGACCGAGAAGGGTTCCGCTGCACGACGTGGGACAATTCATGAGCGATGAGCCGTAACCCGGCGGCGGTATCTGGAGCATACTGACCAGCCCAGAACACCATGTTGTCACCCAGAGTATAGGCCAGGGCATTGTATTCACTGGCCGATTCAGCAGCACGAGCATCCGTATGTATTCGGACGTCGCCGAACACATAGCCGAATCTGGGCTCAAAGAAAGACCGCACCGAATTGTCTAGAGGTTGTCCTCTCTGATTCATGACTTCAACGAGCGATTTTGTGACGGGTGTCTTTTCGGAAGCCTTGTTCGACTGCACACCGTTATGCTTCGTATACCACGTACATTTCTCAACATGTTGCGTTTGGGGATTTCCTGACGCTGGGACTACCGTTGGTGATTCTAATGGTTCCGGCATGTTCCAATCCACAGGCGGATTATTCTCTTCCTCAGTTGTCTTCCCTCCCGTGTCTGCAGGTTGCCTAAGCAACGTGTCGTGCATCAGTGGCTTCAAGTTGATCGCAAGTGGACTTGAGGCAATGCAGTTCGGACCGGGTTGTGATTCAGGCATTTGGATGACTGCATCGGCAATTCGATCGGCTTCCTGCTCATAAACATCATTAGGGGGACCGACCGTCAATTTAGTTCGTACCTTTTCAAGTTCACTTTCTTCGTCCGAACAACTTTCACTGGAACCGCCACAGCTACATTTCCTCTGGATCTCAGGCACGCCCGCGCTCGAAGTGACGAATCGTGACATTGACTGTCTATCTGCAACCGACTGGAGTTGGCTGTTCCCCAGGTTGCGCTGGAAAAAATTAATTGAGCAAGGCCTTTTCAAACCAAGCCCTTCTCCTGCTTCTGGCAACCAATCCGTCATTCCGCGCGTTGAATCAATCCTCGTCATCTGATGGCAGGCACTGCAGCCACCGCATGGATCGAGGTTTGCTCCGGCATCACGCTGGCGGACTTTCAAACGAGGAGTCGATTCGGTGTTTTGTCTATTCCATTCTCTGGTCCCTAGCATATGGCCTCCCTCAATTCGTGGTACCTAAGGACTTACAGGGGATTTTGTCGCTCCACAGTTTTCCGATTTTCTCAAACTCTCTTTTGGTCCCCTGGAGTATGTGCTCCATGCTGATCACCCCGCCGTTTTCGGCTGCCAGGAAAGCGGCATTCAACACAATGTTCTTGATATTGCCGCCCGCGATCTGGAATTGCTTCGACAGATACTTATAATCAATATCTTCGGTCAAGGGCGCTTCTTTGGGGAAGTGAGTCTGCCAGATCTTCAACCGGCTTACCTCATCAGGGAATGGAAACTCCACAATGAACCTGATGCGCCGCGTAAAGGCCTCGTCCATGTTCTCCCGGAGATTGGTGGCCAAAATCACCACCCCTTCGTACTCCTCCATCTTCTGCAGGAGGTAGCTCGTCTCTACGTTCGCGTATCGGTCATGGGAATCAGATACCTCCGTCCGCTTTCCAAACAACGCGTCAGCTTCGTCGAAGAAAAGAATGGCGTTGCTCGCCTCAGCCTCCTGAAACACCTTCGCCAGGTTCTTTTCCGTTTCACCGATGTACTTGCTCACGACCCCGGACAGATCGATCTTGTACAAATCGAGGCGGAGTTCATGGGCAATCACCTCAGCGGCCATGGTCTTGCCCGTGCCCGACGGACCGGAAAACAGTACACTTATGCCCTTCCCGTGCGAGAGCTTCTGGCCAAATCCCCACTCACCGAAGACCCGATAACGATGCTTGACCTGACTGCAGATCTCCTTCAACTGTGCCAGCTTCTCCTCAGGGAGGACAATGTCCCCCCAGCTGTAGCGAGGATCGATCTTCAGCGCTAGCTCTCCCAGTTTCTGATTCGATTGGCTGCGGCACGCTTTGAAGAGATCGGGCAATGTGAGGTTCTCTTCATTTCCACTCAAGGCACATTGTCCAGCAGCACAATCTGCTGCATCACGGATCTGGCCGGGCGTCAGATGAAACTGGGCAGCCAACTGATCGGCCCACGTCACATCCTTCGTGAGAGGAGCAAGTGCGTGCTCCCATGCTGCTTTGCGGAGAGGAACTTCAGGAATTGAGAGTCCAACGGACAGAAAATCCTGTAACTCAAACGTGCCTTTGCATATCCACGGCTTCTCTCCGGCCAGGAATGTCAGCCATCCAAACTCATTACAAAGCTGTGCAAGCTTCTTGGTAAGCGCCTTTGCACTGTTTTCCTCCTTGAGGAGTACATCCGCGTTGTCGATGTAGAGTGCCCCCTGCAGAAGCAATCCTTCCCGAAATGCCAATCTGAGGATTTGTTCCCGGTTCAAATCTTCCGCCACGAGAAGCTCCATATCGAGTCGAACAAGTGGACAATTGAGTAGCCCACATACCCCCCGTGCGAGCTCCTTCTTTCCGGCCCCGTAAGGTCCGTGAATGTTCAAGATTGCGCGTTTCCGAGAGCGATTGTTTGCTGAAAACCGTCGCTCAGTGAAACGACGTAGCTTTGCCTTAATCATAGGATCAACCGGCACTGTCTCCAGGGATGGCAACGGCTGCAGAACGTTGACTATGCCTGTCAAGCGTCCGTCGAGAGCACTATCTCCCAACAGATAACTCAGGACGCGTGAATCCAAATGCAGGAATTGAGCCAGACCGCTGGACCCTGATGGGCTTTGCGGATCATTGCTCTTGAGCAGGAGTTCGGTACGAAAGAGCGGTGCAGAATCTGAGAAGAATGTTCTGGCGCGCCATTGCTCAGCTTCGCTTTCGCAGAGAAGATTCAACACCAGGTCGATGCTGGGTTTCTTGCGTGTTATGTCATCTTGCAGATAAGCATACAATTTGTCGTATTTTCGATCTAACTCGGGGGCCAGGCACACAATTACAGCCTCCAACTCAAAAGCCGACAGCCCGAACAGATAGGCAAGGTGAGGAAGTGCGAGAAAGATTCTCCGGTTTGCAGTTTCGTTTACTTTGTCATTGATGTGACTCTGCAAGAGCTCTAATTGTCTGTCGACACTCTCCGAACCTTCGTTTTGGCCGCGAGAGAGACAATGGTGGGAGAGCAGCCAATCGACTTCTTCATGGTGAATATACATTGGCTGGGCAGGCAGAATTTTCTGCATCGTCTGAATCCTCCGACGGAATGCGTCAACCCGCCGTTGAATCAAGAGATCAAGCTTTCGTAACTCGTCTCCGACGTGAGCATAGTTGTCCTCATAGAACAGCGATATGTTCTTCTCCATATCCACTCGCTGCGCAACCGTCATACGATTACCTCAAAAAAGAACGTCTTTCTGAACAGTCCTGAAATATCCACGCGTATTTCATGGAACCCTGGAGGAAGGTCATTCGGAACTGTTACTGTAAACGAATCCCCGGTGAGAGCCTTACCATCATCAATCTGTCGCCCCGTCATCGTGACGGAGGTCTTCCAACCGGAAAGGTAGTTTCCACGGAATGTGAGAACAGAAGCCAGCGGCCCTTTGATGGGGTCGAGAGTCTCCACAACGGGCGGTTTGAAAGGCGCGGTCACGCGCGGGACGCCGATCTTCTGAACCCTCCGGGCCATAGCTCTTTCACTCTCCGGCAACATGTCAAGCTGCACTACCGAGACTTCGTAGAGAACAGAAAGACGAAACGGTTGCGTGAATGTGCTCCAAACTGTACTCAGTTCCTCCAGATTCACACCGTTCAGCACGATCTTGATCTGTTCTCTCGCATCGATAAGGCCGCCAACAAGATAGTCCTGTGACACGATCGCATTTTCGTAAAAGACTCGCATCGCATCTCCCAAGATTTCATGGGCTGCGCTGTTCCCAGTCTGTGGGTCATTCGGTGCATAGGCAGTCATCAGGTAGAAGAGGCTTAGGGATAATGGCGTTGGGATCAATCGATTTGGATCTCCCGGTTTCACCTGCCAATCCATGTTTCTGAGGACGGCGTTTTCCTGTACTTTGTATAAGAAGAGATTTACCCGCCGGTCACCACCGCCTTCATCAGGCGCAAGGACAGTTACAGAAACAACAGGATTCAAAGACATTTCTCCGACTAGTAGATTTCTCAACGATTCGCTGACCATACCTATAGCTGTTGAGAGACTCATCATGCCCCTCCTTTACCTCAGTGGCCTCAAACGAAAATGACTCAGGTAGCTCCTTTCCCAAAAAGCGCAAGGAGTTCTGACCTGCTGTGAGGGCCGCTTGATGACAACAATCGTCTGGATCGGTTGGGAATCGGTCCGTTCCGTCACTTTCTTCCTCTGTTCAAAACTTTCGCTCGTCGAAGTGTCCTTTCGGGCTGCCGGGGAAGAACCTTTGAGAGCAAGCTCATGTGAAGCGTTCCGCAGATGCTCGATTCTCTCTGCAGCGCTTCCATTAGCATAAGAAACTACGTTAGCAGAAGTAACTACACCATAAGCCAAGTGCGACTCTTTGCTACCTTCGAAAGGAGCAGGCTTCGTCCTACTCAGCAACAATTCTGCTTCGTCTTTTACAGAGGATCTCGTGGTGCTTTCAAGCGTTTCGGAGGCTTCTGTCGCTCGATGCTCCTGCCCGGAACTCGGCAAAGAACCTGTATTTGTTTGCCTTGGGATCTCATGGGTCTTCGGTATCTCTTCGAGACTCTGGATCAGTGTATGGTTGTCGCGCTCACCAGGTTCTGTGTCTTTGAAGAAGTGAACATGCTCCGCCTTCGGAAACACTTCTTCTTGCGGGCACGCTTTAGTCTTGTTAGGTGTGATGTCTTCTTCACCAGGTTGCACCAAGCGGGAGACGCTGTGATCTCTCTTGGAAACTCCGGGAATTTCAATCCTCGCCGTCTCGGTTGTCTCAGCACGCATTTCCGTCCTGTCGCATTGATCAGTCAGACCTTTTTCCTGCATCAAGGGCTCTTGACACTTGCCGGCCCGTCCGCCTGAAGCTGCGGCCGGCTTCGGCTCAGGCACAGTACTGTACGATTGTTGCTCACTCACAGATGTCTCGCTAAGTGAAAATCTGTCTCCCTGCACCAAATCACCATGAACACTATTTGCTCTTTCTTTCGGAGACAATCTGTGCTGGCGAAACGGCTCGTTGCTGTCTGTTCCTGAGAGATCGGTTGCCTGTTTCCCTTCCTGGGAATCTACAACGGGACCGGCCTTAGTCGATGGTCGTTCACAATTGAGCGGTTCGCGTCGGAAGTCATCATCGCGATACGATAAGCCAGCCTCCAGCGAGATCGGTGGGCGTGCCCGTATTCCCATTTCACTGTCCGGAGCACCGAGCAGTGAACGAACCCCGCCTCGGTACAAGTAGGGCTTGGCATCACTAACCAAGACCCAGCGCAGGTACCCGACGGGTCTCTGTCGAGCATCAGACTGCATTATTAAGCCTCTCGATTTCATCGACCAGCACGTCAATGTACGCACGTCGCTTGTCTCTGGTCATCTCCATGATCTCCCTTTCGCTCCAATGGTAATGGTAGGCCAGATAGTGCACTTCACGGCGCAGAAGGTCAGTGCTCGTTCTCAGCTCTCCAAAGAAGAAATCCTGGAGATCAAATGGCACTGCAAACTCTCGCTCACATTCCGGACAAGTTGCTCCCATCGTCAATTCTACCTTTGGCGTAACTAATTGCATTTCCCGTTCGATCTCCATGCGCGCCAAAGGAGAAAGGCTGCTGATCAGTCCGTCGTCGAGGGTTTTCAACGGTCCGACGCTGAGCACACAGCGCTCAAGGAGAGCCGCAAAGGCCGTTGCCTCGTTTTCCTTGAGCAGGGGTAGGATCGCTTCCTGATCTCCTCCGTTGGGAAGTCGAAAAACGACCTCTCGATACTCCTTGCCGTTCGCATCTTTCAAGGACGCTTCTAACGACAGCTCCATCGAGTAGGTAGGTCCCTTTTCCACCGACTCCCGGATGGGAATATTCTTCGTCGAGAAGTCGATATCCACGCTCTTGCCACAATCAGGCCAAGGGCAATAGAGAGCGGCTTGCACTCGGTCTCCAAACGTAGCTTCCCTCGCCCTGAGCAAAAGGAACTGCCTGTCAGCAACGAGGAGTTCGCGTGTCACCTCGGCCGAGACCGGGCGGATAGTACCGATACGCAGGACACATCGGCTCAGCAGGGTCGTAACCAGGGCTGCACTGGAATACATACGCCGTTCGGCCAGCAATTCTTCGTCGCGACCACACAGCGGCACCACGTCTACCTCTTGATGGAGCGTGCCTGCTTTGTCCAGATAGCCACCCGGCAACCGGCAAGTAATCTGCTTCATCAGCCCGCTCATTACACTCCCTTATGTTTCAGTCGGTTCAGTCACAGATGTGTCGCGCTCCCATCCCTCGTTCTCGAGCTTGATTGTCTGGATCATCACCGCGTTCCCACTCGCATCAAGCTCTGGCAATGCCTGATATTCCGAGACCCAGCAACGGAAAACGTGGTACGAGAAGACCTGCTGGTTCGCCTCATTAAAGACGTCAATGGTGACATCTTTCCGGAAATTCTTAAGCGACATGGCCGCATCGCCCTGAAAGTTGTTCACCAGATTCGCCCACTTTTCGAACGTGTCATCATGGGTAACGCCAGCGGAGAGGGTAATCGCGTCGTATTTTGTCTTGCCTGGTATTTTCCGGCTGGCACTGGGATCACCACCCTCCCGCCATTCGGTCATCTCAGTTGTCTTCTTGAGAGCGCTGCATTTACTGAGCCCAGCTACGTATTTGCCATCCCATTTGATCCTGAACTTGTGGCCCTTATACGGATCGAATCGATGGGTGTTGACAGAGAATTGCGGCATGTTCTAATCCTCCTTGATGGTTTCTGTACCCTTCGTACTACGAAGTCTGCCCGGCCTTTTGGCTGATCTTGACCACGACAAACTCTGCGGGCTTCAACGGTGCAAAACCTACGAGAACGTTGACGATGCCCAGGTTGATGTCATCCGGTGTCGTGGTCTCCTTGTCGCATTTCACGAAGAATGCTTCTGAAGGCATCTTTCCCTGGAAGGCACCTTGTCGGAACAAGGTCATCATAAACGACCCGATGTTGAGACGAAGCTGAGACCAAAGGCCCTCATCATTCGGTTCGAACACGGCCCACTGAATGCCCCGGAAGATGCTCACGCGGAGCATGATAGCCGTACGCCGCACGGGAATGTATGTCCATTCCGGGTCCGAGCTCACCGTACGGGAACCCCAGAGTACTATCCCGGACGAGGCGAATTGCCTGATCACGTTGATATTCAGCGGATTGAGGATCCCTTGCTGAACATCGGTGAAATTCACTGCCAAGCCCACCGCTCCACCCACGGCCGATTCCGTACCAGCAGGCGCTTTCCAGACCCCGCGCTGAGCATCGGTTCTGGCGTACATTCCTGCCACGTAGCCGGACGGCGGGACGAGCATCGGCTCAGCAGACTTGCCAGTCGGATCTTGCATCTGAAGCCATGGCAGATAGATCGCACCGTACGAGTTCTTTGGCGTTATGAAGTCTCTGAAGGCCTTGGCTTCGTCAACCGTGTCATCAGTTCGCTTCATATCACCGATGAAGAAGCAATCATTGAGCGGCCGTTTGTTGGGATTGGCGCAGTAACTCATTCCCGCTCCCACTACAGCTTCAGATCCTATGCCGGGTACGGCAATCAGACTGACGTCCTCTTTGTCATCGAGGATACCGCTATCGAACACATATGTATAGGGCTGATCGTTCGTTACGGGATCGCCATCGGATCCTAACTGCACTGAAGAGACCTCTGACGTCGGTGCTACATTGTCGCCCACGAGGAAGTAATCTACACCGGCAGGATTGTTACGCGGCCTTGTCACACTTGCACCCAGGATCTCCGTTCCACCTTGAAGCTTCAACAACCCCGACGCGTCCTGGCCCTTATCTGAGGCTGGTGAAACATGGACCGACGACGACAAACCGGCCACTCCTGAGGTAAGTACCAAGACACCGGCGTCTAGCGCACAGGTAAACTTCGCAAATGCATCTTGCTCAGTCGTTCCCCGAAGTTTTGTCAATTTCGAAACAACGTACTGAATAGCGCCAGCAATATTCGTGGCAGTGCTCAGATTCGTCACTGTGCCAACGCCCGTTCCAACCGCATCCTGCAGATCGATCTCCTGGTATCCGTCGCCATTGATGTTGATCTGGAATTTGGTTCTGCTTGTTCCGTCCAAGGAAAGTGGCGCATCTGCACCTCGGCACTTCCCCGCCTGAACGTTTGTATTCGCCTGGTTTACACTTACTCGGATGTAGTTTGAGGAGGCAGTGACGATCTCGACAAAATTGAGTGCGCTCGGCACCATGCTGAGGTTTTCAAATCTCTCCAACGGTTCGAGCCCATCCAGAGCTGCGACGTATAGATTGAATTCATTACCTACGGCATTGTCAGACTTGTTGCCCCGATCATTCGTACCATTGGTGATCAAGACAGCCAGCTTGTTGCCCCACACGCCGGCACTTCGCGCAGAGATTGTCAGACTCGGCTGAGCTGTCGATCCTCGATCCTTAAGGACGATACTGGCCGTCTTCGTATTTTGACCAGAGACTCGAACGATGTAGCATTGCGCGCCACCGTTGTTGAAGAACTGAAAGACAGCATAGCTGAGGTACGACCCGTCAAGAAAACCGCCATAGAGATTTTGGTACTCGGTAAAGTTGAAGACCCTGACGGCTTCATATATCGGACCCTTTTCAGCGACCCCGATGAATGCCGCAATGGATGTACTGGCGGCTGCAATGGGACGAACGCCGCTTTCCACTTCTTCGACATAAACACCAGGATAAGTTACATTTGCCATTGTTACCTCCTTGGGAGTCAAGCCCTCATTTCTTATACTTTGTTGATTCGGTTTTTTCCTTTTTCACTTCTGAGGTTGCCGCTACCGACCGACCTTCTTTTTCCTCTTTGTGAAGGGCGACAACATGTCGATCCAGTAGCTTTTGAACGCTGGGATTCTGAATTACTTCCACGTCCATTATTTCTTTGGATTCTGTGCGTGGTGCGAGGTGCAATGTCACCCCACTATTGCATCGTACCAGCACTAGCTCGTTGGTAAGGTTTTGAATCTTGACGGGCATATTGTACCTCCTTGACTTGAGATAAGATGTCAGTGAATTTGGTGAATGTCTTCGCGGGCGAGTTCTGAAGTAATCGATGGCGATCTCCGCGGCATCAGTGCTGCATATAGCCACCCGCCAGACAATCCCTTCCCGCGAAGCAATCACCATTCGAAGTCACGTGCTCTCCTTACTTTGAGGAATCGGTTTTCTCTACACCAACTTTTGGATTCAGCTTCAGCCGGTACGCGCCGCCTGTCTTCTCGATCACCCCCTCTACAACCAATAGCCCCACCGCCTTCTCAACCGTCTTCACGTCTTCATGCACCCACCAATGTGCTATCCCTGGGATACTGTCATGTGCAGAGGGGTGCGTGCGAAAGTAGTTGAGAATGCTTATCGCTGTTCGATGTACATTCTCGTCTTGCTCTTCATGTATCACGACAAGGAACCCGCGACGTTTTCGTACACAACAATGCGTCAACGATCGTACCGGGCATCATTCCACCCTCCACTACAACTGCTGGACCAGAATACGCGCCGTCAGGGGCAGCACTGGTGAGGTGCGCCACAGGCGAGGGGATGTTCCTTTTTCATTGAAATGTGGGGGAAATATGTGAGGAACTACCGGAGAGGGCTAGTCGGCAAACGCAGTTCCGAAAACCATTGTGGGGTACGCCTGCTCCAGGCGGGGCATGTACACCCCAGCTGGATGCAGGATGCTAAGATCGAAACTCCATCGGGTCAATAGCATGTTTTCGCAAGAGAACCCGAAGGTTTTTGCGATCAATGTGGGCGATCCGCGAGGCAGCACTAATGTTACCGTTTGTCTTGGAAAGGAGTGCAAGAAAGTACAGCCGCTCTCTTTGATCGAGGGCTTGTCTTCGCACTTCAGCAAGCGGGGGCAACAGATCGCAGGTCTCGCCTTCTACAGGGATAGAATCCCTCAGCGTCTCAGGGATCGCGAGCCATTCCTGTACTCTGTTCTCAAGTTCTCGTACGTTGCCGGGCCAATCATACTTCAACCAGCAGGTCATCAAATCGTCTGGGATGCTTGAAGCAAGTTGCCCCCCGCGTGCATGGCGATTCACAAAGTACCGCACTAGATCGGGGATATCCGACCTGCGATTGCGCAGCGGAGGCAGATAGAGTGGTATTACGTTGAGACGATAATAGAGGTCCTCGCGGAACTGCCGCCGTTCAATGAAATCACGTAGGTTGCCGTTGGTCGAGGAGATAATTCGGACGTCGATTAAAGAGTACTTCGTCTGACCCAGCGGCCTGACTTGCCGCTCCTGAAGGATCCTAAGAAATCTCGATTGGACGTTCAGCGGAAGAGCTTCAACTTCATCAAGAAATACGGATCCTCCTTCGGCCTCCTGAATGAGGCCGCGGGCAGCGGTGTTTGCATCCGTGTATGCGCCCCGAATATGACCAAAAAGCTCGTTTTCGATGAGAGTGTCCGGGATCGATCCACAGTCCACCGTAATGAAGGGTTTTCCAGCACGTGTGCCAAGATAGTGAATCGCGCGTGCAATCAATTCCTTACCCGTGCCTGTTTCGCCGGTGATGAGAACACTCGACATCGATGACGCGAGGTTTGGCAGTCGTTGGAGAACGTCACGCATCGGCTTGCTCTGGGCAATGATGCGGCTTTCATTCATTTCCTTTCGGAGCCTCAGCTGCACAGTCGTAATGCGATCGAGCACCTCAATCTTCGCAAGGAGAGACTCCGCAGTCCTCTCCTGGCGGTTGTCCGCTAAGTCATGCACGATAACTTCATCAGCTGTAAATTGTTCCAGGAATCTGCGCGATGCTACCATGTTTTTGGGGCGAACAGCAATGACAGGGATCGAGGGGCTTCGATACATGAACCGTTCAAGATCAGGATCAGTACTCATGGGAAAAGATCCAACATCAAAAACCAACATGTCTGGTACCGATTGCTGGAAAATGGTCGGATCAGCTTCAATCTCGGACAGAGTGTGGACCTCGCAATCGCCCCGCCTACTTTGGAGCCAATCCAAAGGATAACCCAGAGGATTCCTGTTCGACACAATCCAGATTCTGCTCAAGAGAGCCTCCTTCTAGACGCTCTGGCTCGGATGAGAGCCGGCTGCATAGTGTAGGCTGATGAAGATCTGCAACGACCTGATAAGGAAATCCTTTTCCTGTTCCGCAAATCGTTCCAACCCGAAACAGTGGGGCACTAGAGAACTCATACCTGGTGCAAAAAGGCGGTGTATTGTCGGGATGCTCGGAAAGCCGCGCATTCCACCTCCCTGGAGGTGAACGGGGAATTGACTAAACGAGGGCAAAAATCTACGACTAACCTAATAATCGGCGAATTAAAAGTCAACGTCCATGAAGTACCGACATGAGACACGTAGCGTAAAATACCTACAAGTTGTTTCGGGAATGGAACGAAAAACTGCGGAAGGGGGATTCTCAATATGGGACGCGGCGCAAGCTGTGGATCTAAGGTCCTGACTTCGATGACCATTTGCGGATCGCAACAATGGATCTACTCCCCTGTTGTTTCACGGGGGATATTTCCTTGGCCTGTGCCAAGAGTCGGCTGGACGAGAATTGGGTAGTCAAGGCTTCTTTGTCGGCGTCAGGAGGCCGGAGCGATTTGGTCTATTAACTCAAAGATCTTGAATACTCACTTAGCTAAGCCGTCGTGTCCCAATTCTCCAGGAAGAACCATCGGTGACTGAATCCGACGGTTTCTCTTGTCGATAGGCTCAGGTCGGAGTGCAGACTGCCCACTCAACGGAAGAGAATCGTTTGTCATTCCTATCTAAGAGTGGAAGCAACTTGCGAGAAATCGGGCTTCTTCCGTTGATTTTGCACATTTCTTTCGTAAATTCACGCTGCCGGGCCAAAGACCAGAGCCACATCGGACCCGTTCTCAACATAAAAGCCTTCCCTAACTGCTGAATTCTATGGTGTTTAAGCCGTTTAGCGAGATGACTGAAAGCGACTATGCCGCTGTCGGCTTCAAGTCGGGGCTCGAGATCCACCAGCAACTCCTCACCTCAAAGAAGCTATTCTGTCGATGCCCCGCGGGCCTCTACAGCGATTCGTTCAACGCCGAAATCCTTCGACACATGCGTCCGACCCTCTCCGAGCTCGGAGAGTATGATGGGACGGCTCTGATGGAGTTCAAGACGAAGAAGGAAATCATCTATCAGATCAACCGCGGAACCGTCTGCACTTACGAGATGGATGACACACCCCCCTTCGAATTGAGCTCAGACGCTCTCGACATCGCACTTGAGGTGGGGCTCCTATACGGCTGTGTGATGGTGGACGAAATCCACATCGCCCGAAAACAATACCTCGACGGCAGCATACCAACTGGGTTTCAGCGTACTACAATTGTTGGCGTGGATGGGAGCATCCCCTACAAGGATCGACGGATAAACATCGTTCAGCTTGGTCTCGAAGAAGATGCCTGCCGGGAAGTGAGTGACGTTGGCCATCGCCGGGTCTATCTCACCGATCGCCTTGGTATGCCGCTTATCGAGACGGTGACCGCTCCCGAAATGCGAACTCCTCAGGAAGTTGCCGAAGTGGCGAACATCCTCCGCAAGCTCGTCAGGAGTACCGGCAAAGTCAGGACAGGGCCCGGTGCGGCGAGGCAGGACGTCAACGTCAGCGTCACCGGCGGGACACGCATTGAAATCAAAGGTGTTCCACGGATCCCCAACATTCCGCTCCTAACCTACAATGAGGCTATGAGGCAATTCAACCTCTTGTGCCTCCGGGACGAGCTCCATCGTCGGGGAATCACGAAAGAAACATTCCGTTCGAAAACTGACGAAGTCACGAAGCTACTACGCAAGACGCGTTATCAACCTCTGAAGAACGCAATCTCGGAAGGCCTGACAGTGAACTGCGTGCTTCTGCACGGGTTCAAAGGACTCCTCCGCTGGCAGACTCAGACAGACACATTTTTCTCACGGGAGATCTCCGACCGTGTACGAGTCATTGCGTGCCTTACAACTCTTCCAAATATCATGCATTCTGATAGCCCGTCTGAGACGCTGGCATCATCGGAATGGCAGCTGCTGAAAAAAACAGTTGGAGCGACCGAGGATGATACCATCGTCCTCGTTTGGGGTAACAAGCAAGATGCAGCGACCGGGGCGAATGAGGTGATTATTCGCGCCAAAGAAGCAACGATCGAAATTCCATCCGAGACTCGACAGGCCCTTCGAGATGGCACCAACGGCTTCGAACGGATCCTACCCGGGCCGAACCGCATGTATCCCGATACAGACCTTCCCCCCCGTCAAATCACACGAGAGCACCTTGCGCAGATCAAGAAGTCTGTTCCTGTCCCCTTCTGGGAGAACGAGGAGTGGTACCGGACACTTGGCATCCCTGCTGACGTTATTCAGCCGCTAAGTTTTTCGTCCTTTGCATCACTTTTCACGTCGAGCGTGAAGCAATGGAACCTCCCTCCTACACTCGTTGCTGTGGCTCTGATTCAACTGCCCAAGCGCGTTGCGAAGATTCTCGGGCGACGAGTCACTTTCACAGTCGAAACAATGCATGAGATTCTGGCAGCCTACAAGGAAGGAACTCTGGCGAAAGAGGGATTCCTGCCTGTGTTGATGCAGATCGCCGGCGGGCGAGAGTTTTCAAGATCTTCTCTGTCCCACTATTCCGAAAACGAGTTGGCTGTCGCGATCGGACGAGCACAGCAAGAACTCTCTGCCATGAAGATTCGTCGACCGGAAAAAAGTCACGATATTCTGATGGGAATTCTTATGAGCCACGTTCGAGGGAAAATCGACGGAGGAGCGCTTTCAAAGAAGCTCAACAGCATCAGGACGGAGGAACCGCGATGACCACGACAGACAATTACCGGGGCTATCGCGGCGAAGCGCTCGAGACGCTCAAAACCTACAACGCACAGGTCTGGAGTGATGTCGAGATCAAGACTGTCACTGGATCATTCACAGGCATCGTGCTCCCTCGGTCAGAGACAGCAGATCCTCATCACATTGTCCTGAAGCTCCGGAGCGGCTACAACGTCGGCGTAGCTGCTGCAAGCGTTGAGTCGATCAGCGTCCAGGGACGAAAAGAAGCTCACTACAAGATCCCGGAGAAGGACTTTCCTTACGATCCGGCGAAACCGCGCGTAAAGCTCTTTGGGACCGGCGGGACAATTGCCAGCCGACTGGATTACCGAACTGGCGCTGTTATCCCAGCTTTCTCTCCCGGTGAATTGTACGGCTCTGTCCCGGAGCTTGCGGACATCTGCAACCTCGAAACCCAGAAGCTGTACGGGGTCTTCAGTGAGAACATGGGTCCCGAGCAATGGATCGGCACGGCAAAAGCCATTGGACAGGAGATCGAAAAGGGAGTTCAGGGAATCGTCATCGGCCACGGCACGGATACGATGCACCATACTGCCGCCATTCTGTCGTTCATGGTCCAAAACTCGCCGGTGCCAATTGTCATGGTCGGTTCCCAACGATCCAGTGACCGCCCATCCTCCGATGCTGCGCTCAACCTCATGCACAGCGTGAAGACTGCCGCCGAGAGCGATATTGCGGAGGTCATGGTCTGTATGTTCGGACCAACGTCTGATCAGTATGGCCTGCTCCATAGAGGAACGCGGGTCCGGAAAATGCATTCGAGCTATCGGTCGACGTTCAGGACAATTGGAGACATCCCGATCGCGATGGTTAGCCGCGAGACAATCACCCCGCTGCGCCAGGACTACAAGCGCAGGAGAACGGATAAGAATGTCGTGGTGAACACGGCGTTCGAAGAGAAAGTAAGCATTGTGTACTATTATCCAAACATGAAGCCGGATATCATTGATTCGCTCATCGACAACGATTACAAGGGAATCATCATTGCCGGGACCGGCCTTGGGCATGTCAACAAGCCTCTCTATCCATCGTTGAAGAGGGCACACGAGAAAAACGTCGCGGTTTATATGACCGTCCAGACTCTGTGGGGCTACGTTCAGATGTATGTCTATGACACCGGGCGTGACATGATGGAACTTGGCGTCATTCCGTCGGCGAACATGCTCCCCGAAGTCGCATACGTGAAACTCGGTTGGGCACTCGGCCAGACGAATGATCTGGCGAAGGTTCGGGAGATCATGTTGACTCCCATCGCCGGTGAGATCACCGAGCGCGAACCGAGCAACGGCTATCTCATTTTCCAGGGAGGAATCCCTGAAGTAGAGGAATTCATTTCTCGCTACCGGAAATAACGATCACGGCTGGCCGCGGTGAAATCCTCACCCTGAACCTGGCTTGGCTCTGCCGACCGCAGATTGATCTATACTTAGTCATTACACACAGGCCCTCCGGCGCATTCTCATTTTTGATTTTATTCAATTTCTTCGTATATTTTTAGCAGTGTACTAAAGAAGCTACTATTTTCAATCCGAAGTGAAAAACGCATAATGAAAAGCGCTGCCGCTGTCGCACCGAAGCAAAACCACTCCAAATTGCTCGGCCTGTCACGCGAAATCCTCCTCAGCTGGTATGACGATATGCTCCTTGTCAGACGTTTCGAGGAGAAATGTGCCCAGCTTTACGGCATGGGAAAGATTATGGGATTCTGCCACCTTTACAATGGCCAGGAGGCAGTATCAACAGGTGCAATCAAGGGCGCTTTGAATCCGGACGATTACGTCATTACAGCATACAGGGACCACGGACAGGCGATTTCCAAGGGGGTCGATCCCAAGGCGATTCTGGCTGAACTCCTTGGTAAGTATACGGGCACGACGAAGGGAAAAGGCGGGTCGATGCATATTTTCGACAAAGCTACAAATTTCCTTGGCGGACACGCAATCGTAGGTGCTCATATCCCTCTTGCGTCGGGTGTCGCATTCGCGATCAAGTATCGCAGCGAAAAGAAGGTTTGCCTTTGTTTCATGGGGGACGGGGCGACAAACATTGGCTCGTTCCATGAAGGCTTGAACCTGGCCGGACTGTGGAAGCTTCCTGTCATCTTCATCATAGAAAATAACAAGTACGGAATGGGAACATCAGTTGGACGCGCATCGGCTGTTGAGGACCTGCATAAGAAGGCGATTGCGTACAACATCAGGAGCGAAGTTGTCAACGGCATGGATGTGCTCGAAGTGTATCAGAAGGTGAAAGAGGCAACCGATCGGGCCCGGGCCACATACGAACCTACCCTCCTGGAAATTGAGACATATCGCTTCCGCGGCCATTCTATGTCCGACCCCGTTCATGGCGTTTATAGATCGAAGGATGAGGTCGAGCGCCTGAAACAATCAGATCCGATCCTTCTTTTTGGCGAGACGCTAAAAGAAGAGGGAGTCATCACAGATCAATTCATCGACGAAGCAGAAAAACGCATCAAGAAGATTGTGGAAGAGTGCGTCGAATTCGCCGAGAACAGTCCGGAGCCCCCGCTCGAGGAACTTTGGAAAGATGTCTATTTCGAAGGGAAGGGGGAATAACTCATGGCCATTGTCAGTTTACGCGAAGCAATCAACCAGGCGATTGACGAAGAAATGGCTCGCGATGAGCGCGTGTTTCTCCTCGGTGAAGAAGTGGCTAATTATCAGGGGGCCTACAAGGTCAGCCAGGGGTTACTCCAAAAATGGGGCCCGATGCGCATCCTCGATACTCCTATTGCGGAGGCCGGGTTTGCAGGCGTTGGCATCGGTGCTGCGATGGTCGGGCTTCGTCCAATCGTTGAGTTTATGACGTGGAACTTTTCGCTCGTGGCGTATGACCAGATCGTCAACAATGCTGCCAAGATGCTTTCTATGTCAGGCGGAAACTTCCATGTACCGATCGTTTTCCGGGGACCGGGGGGTGCCGCACACGGGCTTGCCGCCACACACTCACAGGCGCTCGAATCGGTCTATGCACATTTCCCCGGACTGAAGGTCGTTATGCCCTCGACCTGCAAGGACGTAAAAGGACTGCTAAAAACTTCGATCCGGGATGACAATCCGATCGTCTTCATCGAGAGCGAAGTGATGTACGGCGACAAAGGTGAAATCCCGGACGGCGAATACACCATACCGCTCGGAGTTGGCGAGGTGAAGAAGGAGGGAAAAGACCTGACGATCGTCTCCTGGTCAAAGGTATTGGCTCACGTCGTTTTGAAAGCTATGGATGCGCTGCAGGAGGAGTTGAATATCAGCATCGAGGTCATCGATCCGCGGACGATAAGGCCTATGGATTACGATCTTATCGTCAATTCGGTGAAAAAGACCAATCGATTGGTGATAGTGGAAGAAGGATGGCCATTTGCCGGCGTCGGCGCACAGATTTCGCATGAGATCTCTTCAAGAGCGTTCGATTATCTTGATGCTCCCATAGAACGTGTGACCCAGGAAGATGTTCCCCTGCCGTATGCGCACGATCTCGAGAAATTCTCATTGCCCAACCTCGACAAGATCAGAACGGCAGTCAAAAAGGTTCTTTATATCGACTGATTGGACAAAGGCTACCTGATGGCTACAAAAATCACGATGCCGAAGCTCAGCGACACAATGGAAGAAGGTGTCATCCTAAAATGGCTTCGGAAAGAAGGGGACAAAATCAAGCAGGGCGAGATCATCGCCGAAATTGAATCAGACAAGGCCGACATGGAGCTTGAGGCCTATGATTCAGGCGTACTCCGCAAAATCGTTGTCCCTGAAGGTGGAAAAGCCCCAATTGGAGGCCTCATTGCCGTCATCGGCGAAGCCGACGAGGACATCGCATCCCTCCTTTCCGGTACTGCGCCAGCTCCCGCCACGAAGAAACCCGAAACGCAAGCTTCCGTCAGCCCCGGACCGCTTGCATCAAGTCCGGCAACCAGCCAGCCCACTGATGGCAAGACGAAAGCATCTCCCCTTGCCCGGCGGTTGGCAGGGGAAAACAAGATTGATCTCTCGCGCGTCTCGGGTAGTGGACCACAAGGACGCGTGATACGACGCGATCTCGAGAATATGATTGCCGGGAAGGGGCAAGGAACGACGACAGCTTCCCGACCCATCATACCGGGAACGTCGGAGGACGTTGAGCTCTCGCCCATCCGGAAGACGATTGCCAAACGCATGGCGGAGAGCAAGACGACGGCTCCACATTTCTACGAGACAATTGAAGTCGATATGGATCCCGCCATCACGTTCCGGGATCAAATCAACACGGTCACTGAACTCAAGCTGAGCTTCACGGACATCGTCATCAAGGCGACGGCCACTGCCCTGATGAAGCATCCTCACGTCAATGCTACGTACCTTGGCGACAAGATGCGGCAATATCACTTTGCCCACATTGGCATCGCTGTTGCTCTGGAAGAAGGATTGGTGACGCCGATACTCAGAAATTGTGAGCAGAAAAGACTGGAACAGATTGATGCAGAATTGCGAGATCTCGCCGATAGAGCGCGTTCCCGCAAGCTGAAGCCAGAAGAGTATACGGGTGCGACATTCACGATCAGCAACCTTGGGATGTTCGGCGTTGAACAGTTTGCGGCAATCGTCAATCCGCCTGAAGGCGCGATCCTTGCTGTCGGAACCATCGTTGAGAAACCGGTAGTGAAGAACGGCCAGATCGTCATCGGCCATACGATGAAGATGACACTTTCATCGGATCATCGGATCATCGATGGCGCTGTAGCAGCACGATTCCTTCAGGATCTCAAGAAAATCATGGAGAACCCTGCGTCGCTCGTTCTCTGATCGTTCGCACTATGCACGCCTCGCACGAGAGAACCCGGCTCATCGTCGGGTTCTCTTGTTTGATCAAATCGGATAACAGATGTCATTCTCCATTCGCCAGCGGATCACCGACGAGATGTCGGGCGCGGCGCTCCCCTTTGTAGCATTCTGTATCGCTCTTAACCTCACCGCAGGTCAGATCACCGCGGCATTGAAGATTCCATTGTACCTCGATTCCATAGGCACAATCCTGGTCGCTGTGCTGGTCGGCCCATGGTCTGCCGTCATTTGCGGAAGCGCTGCAAATCTCCTCGCTGCGGCCCTGGGAAATCCTTCGATGATATTCTTCATCCCAGTCGTTGTCGTCATCGGCGCATTCACAGGATTTCTGGCCAGACGCGGGTGGTTCCGTAAGTGGTATCTTGTCGCAATCGGAGGGGTCCTGCAGGGGATACTCGCCGCGATTGCGTCAGCTCCTATTTCCGCTTATCTTTTTTCGGGCGTCATGATGGCCGGGACGGATTTTCTCGTTTTGTATTTTCGCTCCGTGGGAAACACGATTCTCAATAGCGTTCTCTACCAGGGGCTTACTTCTGATCCCGCCGACAAACTCGTCAGCTATTTCATCGTTTTCTTTCTGGTGAAAAACCTGCCGCAACGGCTCATCAGCAGACTCCGGGGAGCATCAAACCTGAGAGCACCGGACAGTACGACGTGAGTACGGGACAGAGTCTCTCGCGAAAACTCGCTCTTGTTCTGCTGCTGTGGGTGTGCGCCTTCACACTCCCGTGGACTATTCAGGCTTCGCTCTGTGTCGTCCTGATCATCGCCCGATACGCAGTTCTTCCTCTCCGGCCAATTACTCCTCGGTCAGCCAAAGCGTTTTCCCGGTTCATCCTCTACAGCATAGCTGTAGCCACATTCATCATACTTCTGAATGGCCTCTTGATCAAAGAAGGCGCAGTTGCGGCGAAGGTGTTCGGCATTCCGCTGCACAAGGAAGGGCTCCTATTTGGCGCGAGAACTGCCTCGAGGCTCCTCTTGCTCTCGTTTTCCATATTACTGTTCTTTGTCTCCACATCGTTGCCTGATTTGATCGAGCATTTGCAGACGAAGGGTCTCCCTCCATATCTTGCCTTGGTTCTTCTGCTGACCCTGCACTTCCTCGACCAGCTTCCGGCCAGGATTCATCAGATTTTTCTCGCCCAACAAGCACGAGGGGCCCCGGTCGATTCCGGTCTGTTGTCCCGAACGAAAGCGCTCTTTTCGATTCTTTCCCCTCTGGTCCTTTCTTCCATAGTCGAGAGCATTGAACGGGGAACTGCCCTTGAGCTGCGCGGATTTCTTCAAAGACCTCAAGTGGCCCGCGTAATCAAACGAAGCGAGTCAGAGACCGACTGGCTCACCATATCTTTGATCCTGCTCGCTCTCGCTGTGCTTATATACAGAATTGTGCAATGGCTGATCGCATAGTCATACAATCCTTTTCACTGCAGTACTCCGCGACAACTCCGGGGGTGCTCTCCTCAGTCTCTCTCGATATACCGAGCGGGACGTGCTGCGCCATCCTCGGCCCAACGGGAGCGGGCAAATCGTCACTCCTGCAGTGTCTGGCAGGAACGATGCAACGGCATCACCCGGAATCTGTCGCATCCGGCACCATTCAGATCGGCGAGAGGCTCTTCGAGGCGCTTCCATCCCACGTCCTCTTCCCTTCTGTGGGTTACGCCCTGCAAGATCCGCACGTGCAAATCTCAGGCGTAAGGGACACGGTCTTTGGTGAAATACTCTTCACGCTTGAGAATACAGGCGAGGTTCCTGATGAACCCGCTGCAGTGATTCTGCCGCTTCTCCGAAAGCTGGGGATTGATCATCTCGCTGACCGGAAGCCTACGAGCCTATCAGGCGGAGAGACCCAGCGAGTCGCCCTGGCAACGATCCTTGTAGCCCAACCTCCCGTTCTTCTCCTTGATGAACCAACGACAGCAATGGATCTGGCAGCTCAGGAGAAATTGAGAGGTATACTTCGCGGAATGAAACAGAGTACTACGATCGTCTTAACGGATACACAGCTGGATTTCGCTCTGGGCATTTGCGACCAGATTGTTGTTCTTGAGCAAGGGAAGGTTCTCTTTGACGGTACACCGGCTGCGTTCCTGCGAAGGCTGGATGAATTCCACACGTCACTCCCTTTGGAAAACTGGCTCCCACTGAGGCAACAGATTCTTAGACTTCTCGACCAGCCATCCAGGCTCGGATCACGACTCGCGCTCACTCTAGGTTTGAAATGAGTATTGAATTACGAAACGTGAGTTTTTCCTATGCAGGTGACCGGCCGGTCCTTCGTGACGTGTCGTTTTCGGCCGAACAGGGTGGGTTTCTTCTCATTATCGGACAAAATGGAGTTGGGAAAAGCACGCTGCTCAAGCTGCTCAATGGGATCCTGAAGCCGACAAGCGGCCAGGTGTTGGTCAACGGGGTCAACACCGCCACGCAACCGACCTCTCGCCTGGCGAAAGAAATCTGCGTCACCTTCCAGAACCCAGCCGATCAAATCTTTGCGTCGACCATTAGGGCCGAGGTTGAATTCGGTCCCAGAAATCTTCGCCGGAAGAATGTAGACCAGCTCGTCGATGATGCTCTCGTCTTGTGCGGTCTCGATGCCCTCGCATCACACCACCCCTACGATTTACCCTCGGCTCAGCGGAAACTCCTCACAGTCGCAAGCGCGATTGCCTCAGGGGCGCCGTACCTGGCTTTCGACGAACCGAGCGCGGGACTATCGCAAATCGAACGATCGGTCTTCGAAGGACTGCTCACTGCATTGAAGAAAGAGGATCGAGGAATGATCGTCGTTTCGCACGATTTGGCTTTGCTGCTGCCCTATGCTACGGCAGTCCTCATCCTCGCTCGAGGCGAGATGATCTACTACGGCAACGCAGAAGTCGTGACACAACAGGACGGACTGATCCGAAAAGCCGGGCTACGGCTTCCACTGCCATATCGATTGGAGAAGTTATTCGGAAAGTAGAATTGCGGATGGATTTGTTCTACGGCACAAAGGTATCCCGCGTGAAGCAGAGAAGTGAAATGGGCTTCTACCGCGGGGTGGCGTTCGATGCTCCAGTCGACCCCGGAATCTTCAGGATTTGATTCACCTTGATCTTCGAGGAGTGGAGGCTGTTGTACTGCTTCAGTTCTTTGATGCTTGTTCCGAACTTCTGTGCGATGACCGACAGGGTCTCCCCTTTTTTCACTTTATGAGTCTGCTCTGCGGTTTTGTTTTTTGCAGGGGCCGATTGTTTGGGCTGCAGGACCGGCTTCGAATCGGGTTTGGGCTTCGATTCACGCTTAACGTTGACTTCGGCCTTTGCAACGGACGGCGTCTCGATGATCTTCGTCCGCTCTTCCGGCTCACCGTAGATTTCGAGGGTCTGACCTACAACAATCTTGTTCCCCTTCAGGCTATTCCACGTTTTCAGATCAGCAACGCTGACGCCATGTTCTTTAGCGATAGTAAACAGCGCATCTCCCTCCTGAACCTTGTACTCAACCCAGCCTCGATCGGACTCTTTTTCGTTGGATGCGGACACAGTTGCAGTTGCATTGCCGTTGCTGCCTACTTCCTTTCGAAGCAGTTCCTGCTTCTGAGTAAAAGTCATCCCGTCGATCTTGCCAAGTTGGTCTGCTTTCGAAGCATCGGCCCAGATCGTCAATTCTTCGCCGGTCCGAATGTAGCTCCCATAACTGATATCATTCCAATTTCGGATATCGCTTGCCCTGACGCCGTACCACTCGGCTATATGACCAATCGTGTCTCCACGTTTAACAATATATGCCACTTGGACCTTGTTTCGAGGGGCTTTGAGGGATCGTTTTGATGATTTCGAGTTGCGCGTTACTTCGGGTTTCGCGGCGGCGAGGGCGGCATCTTTACCCTTTCCGAATGTGATCCTATCAACTTTCTTATCATACTCAAACGGGGCCTTGTCCGCGATCTCAACATCCTCCGGGGACATTGGTATCCAGAGCGTCGTCCCGACCTTTAGAGGACGATTTGACTTGATGCTGTTGATTTCCCGCAGCGCAGTCGCGGTCACGCCGTACTTCGAGGCGATCTTCGCAAGGCTAGTCTGACCCTTAACGACCTTATGCGTCTTCCATTGCTTCTTTTCTTCCGCCGGAATCTGAGCGTAGTTCGTCTCGAATACAGACTTCTTGCCGAAAGGAACACGGAAACGATAGCCGGTCACGCCCGCAGGCGTGTGCTGTCGTAAGAGTTCAGGATTGAGCTCCCGAAGCGTCTCCACATCCGTGTCAGCACACTTGGCCAGAACTTTGAAATCCACACAGTCATCGACGAGGACAATATCATAGAGCAGCGGATCTGCTGGTTTCACATTGAAGCCGTATTTCTCCGGTTCCATCGCCATTCTCGCCACGGCAATGTACTGAGGAACATAGTTTCTGGTCTGTTTGGGGAGATACTTCCTCATATCCCAAAAATCGAGCTTCCCGCTCCGCCGTATTCCCCGATAGACTCTTCCGGCCCCCGCATTATAGGACGCCAGCACGAGGTTCCAGTCGCCGAGGTCCGTATAGAGATCTTTCATGTGCCGTGCAGCTGCACGCGTCGACTTCTCAAAATCCCTTCGCTCATCGTACCAAAATGAAGCGCGTAGCCCGTAGAGGCTCCCTGTCGCCCTCACAAACTGCCACAGTCCCACAGCCCTGGCCCAGGATTGTGCATCAGGCCTCAGACCGCTTTCGGCCATCGAGAGGTAGACCAGTTCCTCCGGGACCCCCTCCTCCTGGAAGATCTTCTTCATCGTTGGGAAGTATTTGCCGGAAAGATAAAGCCAGCGCTCAAAATGCTCCCTTCCACGATTCATAAAGAAGCTGATCGCCCGCTCAACATACTCATTGTAAGGCAAAGGAACAGCCGTACCGACGATTTCGTTTTTAGGAATCTCAACGTGAGGTGCGCCGTTCTTTTCAATAGCTGAGTTGAGCCATTCATGAAGCGCTGAGACGGAGGCGTCACGCCCCGGCATCGGGTGCGTGTCTATGTACTTTTGATAGTCCTCGATGACGCTCTTGCTGAGGTCCAGATAGTCTTTGTTTGATTCGATGTCATCGTGATAGGTCAATTCGTTGAGGATGTTGATTGCAGCTTCAAACTCGTCGACCGTCAAAGTCGAATCGCCCGCCTCTTGCGAGCCGAGAGCCGCCACGTAATGCTGGCGGGCCAGCTCCAACTGACGCGAAACGAACGCTGACTCAGTCTCGAGGGTATCGGCAAAACCATTGCCAGCAGGCAGCGTATCGTTCGCTGCCGAGGCGAATGCCTGCGATTGCATTCCGGAGGCCTGTGCTGCAGGGGGAATGGTGTCGGGAGGAGTGTTCGACTCCTTGACAATCTTCTCAATGCGGGCCATGGCTGCTTCTTCTCTCGTCGAGCGCGAGGAAGAGCAACTGAGAACCACAAAACCCAAGAAGAGAATGATTAATCGCTTCATCAGCTCCGCATTTAAAGTGAAGTAATAACGAACCTTTACAAGATACCAAAATATCAACACAGAATCAACGCCCACACGGCCTCAACGAGAACATTTCAAGAGAGACAATCTCAAAGTGGAATATTGCCATGCTTCTTTTTCGGGTTTGCATCGACCTTGTTATCCAGAAATCGAAGTGCTTTGATCAGTTTGGGCCTCGTCTCGCTCGGTATGATAACCTCGTCAATGAAACCTCGGTCGGCCGCGATATAGGGATTTGCGAATTTCTCCCTGTACTCATTCACTTTCTGTTCAGTAGCCTTATCCTTGTCGACGGCCTGGTCGATCTCCTTTCGGAAGATTATTTCCACCGCTCCTTTGGGGCCCATGACCGCGATCTCGGCACTTGGCCAGGCGAGATTGACATCTCCCCGGATGTGCTTAGAGTTCATGACATCATACGCACCTCCGTACGCTTTCCGCGTGATGACGGTCAAACGCGGGACCGTTGCTTCGCAGAACGCATAAAGGAGCTTGGCACCGTTCTTTATGATGCCTCTCCATTCCTGGTCGGTACCTGGAAGAAATCCAGGCACATCCTCGAAAACGACGAGTGGGATATTGAATGCGTCGCAGAATCTCACAAACCGGGCTCCTTTGAGTGAGGCGTCGATATCCAGGACCCCGGCCAGCACTGATGGTTGGTTGGCAACGACTCCAACCGACATTCCCCCGAGCCGCGCAAAGCCCACGATGAGGTTTTGCGCATACAGCTCCTGCACCTCGAAGAAGATACCATCGTCCACGATCTTGTCAATGACCTCTTTCATGTCGTAAGGCTTGTTGGGGTTCTCGGGCACGAGCGTGTCGAGCGATGCATCCATCCGCTGGAGATCGTCGGAAGTAGCTTTTCGCGGCGGATCATCGATGTTATTTAGCGGTATGTACCCAAGTAACTTTCTGATTGACTGGAGACAGTCAACCTCATTTTCACACGCAAAGTGAGCGACACCACTCTTTGTCGCATGAGTCATCGCTCCACCCAGTTCCTCAAATGTCACGTCCTCGTGGGTGACTGTCTTCACCACATTGGGACCTGTGACGAACATGTAGCTCGTATTCTTGACCATGAAAACAAAATCGGTGATCGCAGGCGAATAGACGGCCCCACCGGCACACGGGCCGAGAACGGCGGAAATTTGGGGAACAACTCCCGATGCCAGGGTATTGCGAAGAAAGATGTCGGCATATCCACCGAGGCTCACGACTCCCTCCTGTATCCGTGCACCGCCGGAGTCATTGAGACCAATGACCGGCACCCCGATCTTCAGTGCCATGTCCATGATCCTGCAGATCTTCTCTGCATGAGCCTCGGATAACGAACCCCCAAAGATTGTGAAATCCTGGCTGAATACGAGGACCTGGCGTCCATCGATGGTTCCCCTCCCTGTGACAACCCCATCACCCAAATACTTCTGCTTCTCCAGCCCGAAATCCGTTGAACGGTGCTGAACGAACATCCCGATTTCTTCAAAACTCCCCTCATCGAGAAGAATATCGATGCGCTCCCGCGCAGTCAGCTTCCCTTTCCTATGTTGCTCTTCAATCCGCTTCTCTCCCCCCCCTTTCAGTGCCCGTTCCCGTTCCTCGAGAAGATGCTTGATCCTGTCAGTGCTCATAGGTGTTTTACCTGATCGGTGAAATGGAGAACCCAGTGAAGGATTGTCTTATGGCAGGAATATAGAAAACTCGGCCGGCGGATGCAAGAAGCCACAGATCGACTTGCGACCGTAGGATGAGAAATCAAAAGCCTGGGTAGTTACCTGGGCTGTTCACTCTCTTCTTGACGGAGCTCTCGTTTGAATCGCTCCTCGAAGATCGTGTACAGCGTGGGGACAAAGAATAACGTGAGTATAGTCGATACCGTGAGGCCGCCAATGACTGCAATGGCAAGCGGTGCCTGGGTCTTCTCTCCTCCCAACCCTATCGCCATTGGAATCAATCCGAGTACGGTCGCCAGTGAAGTCATAAGAATTGGCTTGAGGCGTGTTCTCCCTGCGCGGACGACCGCTTCGCGCAGCGCGAGACCTCGTGCACGTGTGTGATTTGTGTAGTCGACAAGCAGGATCCCGTTGCTCACAACAACCCCCACCATCACAATCACGCCCTGGAATGACGTAACGGAGAGCGTGGTATTGGTCAGGAAAAGCATCCAGAACACTCCGACGATGCCGAGAGGGACAGTGAACATGATGATGAAGGGATCAATCAACGACTGAAATTGCGATGCCATGACTACGTAGACCAGCAAGATAGCCAGAGAGAATGCCAGAAGAAGATCTCGGAATGTTTTTTCCTGTTGCTCCACGTTACCACTAAGCCTTATCTCGAACCCCTGCGGCATGTTGAGTCCGGCGAGTTTTGTCCGAATATCCCGCGCAACGCTCCCCAGATCTCGACCGCTGACATTGGCTGTTACATCGACGATCCTCTGCTGCTGTTTCCGGTCAATCTGAACCGGGGAGGA
>Ga0187866_1000610_pt1 | contig 39642 bp, 33 predicted proteins | sample June2016WEW_11_1_3_FD_133013 | JGI IMG/M metagenome (GOLD analysis project Ga0187866, IMG submission 133013) | Peatland microbial communities from SPRUCE experiment site at the Marcell Experimental Forest, Minnesota, USA - June2016WEW_11_150 | ecosystem: Environmental > Terrestrial > Soil >...
GCGGCCCCCCCGCTCCCGGCCACCCCCCCTCCGCCCACCCCGCCCCCGACCACCCCGCCCGCGGCCAGCGTGCCCGCGGCCACCGTGCCCCCGACCACCCCGCCTCCGACCAACGCGCCCCCGGCCACCCCGCCCGCGGCCACCCCGCCTCCGACCAACGCGCCCCCGACCACCCCGCCCCCCACCAACGCGCCCGCCGCCAAATCGAGCCCCACCAACTCGGTCGGCACCAATGCCATCCCGCAGCCGAAATGAGCTCGCCTGCCGCGAACCGTTCCGTCGTAGTCCCGATTCCTAATCGGGAGAGTTCGCCGCTGGAAGACCGCGCCACTCACTCCCGATTCGGAATCGGGACTGCCTTGCCCCGTTCCCGCCTCCAGTCCCCCCATCCTAATCCCTGGATTTCGCCTGTCCCTGCAAGCCTGTGCCCAACTTCCTCTACAAATTGAAGCTCGGCTGCGTTGAACCGCCCATCCGGCGAGTGCTGGCCCTGGATGCCGGGAGCCGCTGCCTCAAGCTGCTGCTGGCCCAGAGCGACTTCGGCCGCTTGCGCATCCTCAAGGAGGAACTCATCGACTTGCAGGCCGAGGGCCTCGTGTCGGCTGATGAAACCAAGGCCCACCTGCAGACGACCCTAGCAGATTGGGGCCGGCCCCCCTTGGCCTTGGTCCTGCCCCAGCACCTCTCGATCTCTCAAACCGTGGAGTTGCCTCCCGCCCCTGAAACGGAAGTCAAAAAACTCATCCACGATGAAATCGTCAAGCTGAGCGGCGTCAGCGAGACCCGCATCGTTTATGACTTCGTGCGCACGGTGACTCCCGCCAAAAACCGGCAGCAGTTCTGGGTCACCCTCTGCCAGGAAGGCGAGCTTCGCGAGCGCATCCTGGGGCTGGGAATCCAACACGAAGACCTGTGCGAGATCACCACCACCGCCAACGCCCTGATGAACGCTTACCGCGCCTTGTGCCCACTCTCCTCGCGCGCCATCCTCGTGCACCTGGGGGCCCAAACCACCGTCGTCGTCATCCTCCTGGCCGGCCAGGGCGCCTTCGTCACCAGCTTCCAGATGGGCGGCGATTTCTTCACCCGTTCCCTGGCCCGGCTCCGGGCCTGTTCCGAAGAGACCGCCGAGTCCCTCAAACGCGAACGCAACCTCCTGAGCGAGCCCCAGGCCCGCCGGGAATTCGCCCCGGTCCTGGACGGCTGGGTGGCCGAAGTCAAGCGGCAGTTGAACGACTGGTTCGAACACAACCCCCCGCTGGCCGCCGAGGTGGCTTCCTTTGAACTCATCGCCAGCGGCGGCGGCTTTGACCAGCCCGGCCTGCTCGACTACCTCAAGACCGAGGCGGGACTCGATTTCCGCCCCTGGCCCAAGCCCAGCCAGCCCGAGGCAGTCTGCCCTTCCCGGGGGTTTGAAGTGGCCTTCGGCACGGCCCTCCAGGCCCTCGGCCACAGCCCCCAACCCGTGTCGCTCCTGCCCGAGGACTATCGCGCCAACTGGCGAAAGCGCCTGACCCGCCAGCGCGTCGAGTCCGCCAGTGTGCTCCTGGTCCTGGCCTGCCTCCTGCTCCTGGCCATCGGCACCTGGCAAAAGATAAGCCTGCTCCTCCACAACCAGGCCCTGCTGGCCAAGGTGCAAGCCAGCCAGCAAAGCCTGCGCGCCAACCACCTCCTCACCGCCGAGTTGCTCCGCCAATACGAGGACCTGCGCCCGCTCCTGGCCGGCCAGCAGTTTACCCTCGATGCCTTGCACACCCTCGCCCTCCTCCAGCAATCCCGCAGCAACCGCAGTTTCTGGTACGTCCTGCTCGCCGATCAGCAAACCTACTTCAGCCAACCCCCCCTCGCCGCGACCAATCCACCCGCCCGCACCAACGTCCTGGCCAATCCCCCCTTCGCCGAGTTCGCCCCCGCCCTGGGCGCCGGCACCAACCTCTCCCCGGCCAAACCCGGCTTCATTGCTGAACTGTGCGTCCCGGAAGACCCCGAGACGGCCCGCCGCATCCGCAGCCAATTGGTCAACGATTTGAAACAACAACCCCTTTTCTCCAGGGTGGACCTCCTCTCCGACGACCAGCGCCGCAGCCTGGCCGACCCCAAAGTGGTTATCCCCGACCGGCACTTCGTGCTGGAGTTGGATTTTGCGGCCACGGACTTCGAGCAACCGCTGCCGCTCAAAAGGCCGCCCGGCCCGCCGCCTCAAGCCGCCGGCAAGCACCCCGCTCGGTCCTCGCGGGCCGCCCCCGAGAGCGAAGGCAGGACTACACCGATGACGCCATGAATCCGCGCCTGCCCACACCCCAACCCATTTTTGCTCGGCGCCGCAAGTATCTTCGCGGTTGGCGCAAGTTTCCCCCTGTTTTATCTTAGCCGTGTTCGCTTTCCAGGAATACAAACGCCGCGCCATCGTCCCGCTCGCCGGGCTGGCGCTGGCGGCTTATTACCTCCTGGTCTTCGTTTGGCTCGCCCACCGCGCCGCTCAGTTCGATGGCCCCTTGCGGCAGCACTGGAAGGACCTCGCCTCCGCCCTGGACCAAACCAACGCCACCGCTCTTGATTTCCAACGCATTACCAATCAACTCCGCGAAACCCGCCAGGCCCTTACCGTCCTGGCCAGCGCCAGAAAAAAGGCCCAGGCGCGCTTCGACCTCAGCCCTGACCTCCGCGCGAAGATGACGGCCGAATCGTTTTCCGTCGTCGAGTATGAAAACGCGCGCGGCACGGAGATGGACGAGTTGGGCAAGCTGGCCAAAGAGCAGCAGGTCACCCTCGAACCCGCCGTGCTGGCGGGCTTCCCCAAATACACCGTCGAGGTGCTGCAACCGGCCCTGCTTTGGCCCGCGTTGTCCCTCGTCGATGGACTCCTGACCACCGCCATCCAGTCCAAGGTCACGGCCATCCATTCGCTGGAGTCGCCCTTGGTCTTCACCAATGCCCCGGCCGCCAACGCCGCGGGGCGCTTGGCTCAAATCCCCTTGCAGGTCGAATTGACCGGGCCGGTGGCGGGCGTGCTCCGCCTCCTCCAGAGCCTGCCTTTGCGCGGTGAGGAACTCCGCGCCGCTGGTTTCACCAATGCCCCGGCCGGCAAACTGCCGCTCCTGCTCGAGCGGCTCATCCTCAAAAAACAATCCCCCGACAAACCCGACGAAGTCCGCGTCTCGCTGCGCTTGGTCGGCTTCGTCTTCCAGGAATGAGCATGCGCCCCGCCCTCGTCCAGACTTTACGGAGCCGCTCCTTCGTCACCTGCATTCATGCCGGCCTGTGGTTGCTGCTTTACCTGGCTGTGACCGGCCTCGGCGGCAAGACCCCGCCTTTCCAGGAAAGCCTTTCCCTGCCCGCCTCCACTCAGAGCCTGTTGCCCGCCGCCTCCCTCGAGCGCCTCTTTGCGCGCGGCCTCTGGCCGAAAAACCCCGCCGACACTAACGCCCTCAACCCGTTCTTCACCCGCCACTTTATCCCACCCCCGCCGCAGCCCCCGCCGCCGCCCACCACCCGCGATATCGAGCTGACTTACCTCGGCTTCTACCAGACCGCCAATGGCCCCAAACAGGCCATGGTCAAGCTGGGCGAGGCCTTCCTCGTGGCGCAGGTGGGCTCCAACGTCACCGCCAACCTCTTCGTCGCCGCCGCCACCATGATGAGCCTGACCTTGACCAACCCGGTCGCGCAGACCAACCTGCTGCCCCTGAATGCCAAGACCCCAATCAAGGTGCCCATCCAATGAACGCCACCCCAGGGCCAGTGCCAAAAGAAGCCGGCGACCTCCTCCTGGCTCAAGGCAAACTCACCGAGCAGCAACTCGAACAGGTCCGCCGCCGCCAGCGCCGCCTCAACCTGCCCCAGCACCGGGCCATAGTCGACCTGAACTTCGCCTCCGAAGAAGACACCTGGCGCGCCCTGGCCGCCGCCAACCACCTTGAATTCGTCGACCCCGTCGCTCTCGACCTCGGGCGCGAAACCCTCGACCTCATCCCGATCAAGTTCATCTTCCACTACCACCTCCTGCCCGTCGGCCTCGAGCCCGAGGGCCTGGTTCTCGCCTTCAGCGAACCGCCGCGCCAGATCGAACAAGCCCTCCGCCTGGTCCTGGGCAAACCCTTCCGCACCGTCCTGGCCACCCCCAGCTCCATCCACGCCGTCGTAAAAAAACACTTCGGCCTCGGCGCGGAAACCATCCAAAAACTCCGCGAAGAACGCGGCAGCGGCGACCTCACCCAGGAAATCGTCTTCGACCTCCAGGGCAAGGAAACCGATTCCGCCATCGAGGCCACCGTCTCCGCCTTCGTGGACCAGATTCTCCAGGAAGCCCTCCGCCTCAAGGCCACCGACATCCACCTCGAACCTTACGCCAACTCCATCCGCCTGCGCTACCGCGTGGACGGCCTGCTCGAAACCGTCCCCCTGCCGGCCGACATCCGCCTCCTCCATTCGGCGGTGATCTCCCGGCTCAAGATCATGGCCGGCCTCAATATCGCCGAAAAACGCCTGCCCCACGACGGCCGCATCGCCATGAAAACCGGCGAGGAGGAATATGACCTGCGCGTCTCGATTGTGCCCACCAAATTTGGCGAGGCGGTCTGCCTCCGCATTCTCGGCCGGCAGAGCCTCTTCCTGGACCTAAGCCAACTCGGCATGGAGCCCAACCAGGAGGCCGTCTTTGCCCAGTTGATCCAACTGCCCCAGGGCCTGGTCTTGCTCACCGGCCCCACCGGCAGCGGCAAGACCACCACCCTTTACACCGCCCTGGCCCAGGCCAACGACGAATTCCGCAAAATCATCACCTTCGAAGACCCCATCGAATACCAACTCGAAGGCACCGTCCAAATCCAGGTCCGCGACCAAATCGGCCTCACCTTCGCCTCCGGCCTCCGCTCCGTCCTCCGCCATGACCCCGACGTCGTCCTGGTCGGCGAAATCCGCGACTTTGAAACCGCCGAGATCGCCGTCCGCGCCGCCCAGACCGGCCACCTCGTCTTCTCCACCCTCCACACCAACGACAGCATCAGCGCCGTCACCCGGCTCCTGGAAATGCACATCGAGTCCTACCTCATTGCCGCTTCGCTCGTGTGCAGCATCTCCCAAAGACTGGCCCGCCGCATCTGCCGCCACTGCGCCGAAGCCGACCCCGCCATCCCGGACTCCGCCCGCGAAGAAATGGCCGCCGCCCTCTCCCTCCCCGCCGCCGAGGTCCGCGCCTGGAAAGGCCGCGGCTGCGTCGAGTGCAATCAAAGAGGCTACCGCGGCCGCGTCGCCATCTACGAATTCTTCCTCCTCAACGAAGCCATTACCGACCTCATCCGGCCAGGCCTGCGCACCGGCGAACTCCGCCAGGCCGCCCGCCGCCTCGGCTGGCGCTCCCTCCGCGAGATGGCCTGGCTCAAGGTCCAGCGCGGCCTCATCCCCATCGCCGAACAGGAACGTTGGACCCGCTTGATCGACCCCGCTATTCTGGCGGACAAACCTTAAACGCCTCAACCTCTCAACCCCTTAACGCCTTTCTGGCGACTTGCCTCCCCGTTCGCCGCGCCTAGACTGGGATCATGAGTTTGCACTTTGTGGGACAGTTTCCCGCCTATCGGCCGCGGCGCCTGCGCCAATCGCCGATCCTCAGGCAGATGGTCCGCGAGACCAAGTTGGACGCGGGACAGTTGGTTCTGCCGTTGTTCGTCCGGAGCGGCCGCAAATTGCGGCGGCCCATCGCCGCCATGCCCGGGGTCTTCCAGCTCTCACCCGATGAACTGGTGCGCGAAGCGACCCGGGCCCATGAACTGGGCGTCCCGGCGGTGCTGCTGTTCGGCATTCCGGAGGCGAAAGATGACCGGGCCTCCGGCGCCTACGCGGCCAAGGGCATCGTCCAGCAGACGGTGCGCCGGTTGAAAAAGGAACTCCCCCAACTGCTGGTGATCACCGACGTTTGCCTGTGCGAGTACATGGCCCATGGCCATTGCGGGCTGGTGCGGGGCAACCGGGCCGGCGGCGAAATCCTCAATGACCCCTCCCTCAAGCTGCTCGCCCGCGCCGCGGCCAGCCACGTCGAGGCCGGCGCCGACATCGTCGCGCCCAGCGACATGATGGACGGCCGCGTGCGGGCGATCCGCGCGCATTTGGACCAACTGGGCTTTCTCAACACGCCCATCCTCTCCTATGCCGCCAAGTTCGCCTCCGCCTTTTATGGCCCCTTCCGCGAAGCGGCCGAATCCGCTCCGCAATTCGGCGACCGCCGGAGTTACCAGATGGACCCGGCCAACGCGGCTGAGGCCTTGCGCGAGGTGGCGCTGGACATCCAGGAAGGCGCTGACATCGTGATGGTCAAGCCTGCCCTCCCCTACCTGGACATATTGCACCGGGTCAAGACCGAATTCGGCTATCCGACGGCAGCCTACGCCGTGAGCGGGGAGTTTTCCATGATCAAAGCCGCCGCCGCCAACGGCTGGCTCGATGAGCGCGCCGTCACCCTCGAAAGCCTCCTGGCCATGCGCCGGGCCGGCGCCGACCTCCTGATCACCTATGCCGCCCCGGCGGTGGCCCGTTGGCTGAGGCAGGGCTAGACCCTCAACGGTTGTTCAGAATCAGATACACGATCACCCCGGCCAGCAACACGACCACGGCCCCAGCCGCGAACCAGAAAATCCGGCTGCCCAGGTTGCTCTTCTTGGAGAACCCGCTGCTGGCGGTATCGAACCCCCCGGCCCGCGTGCCGTGCTCAACCAGTTCGTTGAGACTCACCCCCCGCCGCATCACCATGGTCTGATCCAGCTTCTTGGGCGTCGCCGGCGGGGCGTCGGTTTCCAGGCGCATTTCCACCTGGCCCAGGCGCAGGATCTGCCCAGGTTTCATCGGGGCCTCGCTAATCTTCTCCCCGCTGAGGTACGTCCCGTTGGTGGAGTTGAGATCCCGCACCGTGACCTCATTGGCCCGCAGCACGACCTCGCAGTGATGGCCCGACACCGACGGCTCGGCGACTTGGAAGGTGTTATCCTCGAGGCGCCCAATGGTGGTCTTCCCCGCCTTCAGTTCATGCGTGCGACCGGTCATGCCCACGCTGAGGAGAACAAGTTTCGCCATATCGTTACTTATTTGGCGCGATTATCACCGCAGACCTATTCAAGTCAAACCGAAACGCAACGGCCCCACCATAAAACGCCGGGCCAAAGACGTAAAGCGCAGACTCGAAGCACGATTCATTGGGCACTGCCAAGAGCCGGTCTCAGTCGCCGGGCCAGCCCGGCGCCTCCGGACCGCAGAGCTCCAGCTCTGCGCGGTCAGGCTCTGAGGCTCCCGCACAGCGGCAGCTCTGCCCTCCGGCCTGCGGAGGGGCGGACCTTTTTCCACAGGGGCCCTACCCCCGCTCAATCAGGGCGCGGAACCGGGCAAACAGCGGCGTGGAATCGTGCGGTCCGGGGGAGGCCTCCGGGTGATATTGGACGCAGAAAACCGGCTTGGTCTGGTGGCGCATCCCCTCGACCGTTTGATCGTTGAGGTTGATGCGGTCCACCACCACCTCGGCCGGCAGCGATTGCGGGTCGACGGCAAATCCGTGGTTTTGGCAGGTAATCTCCACGCGGCCCGAGGCCAGGTCTTTGACCGGCTGGTTGGCGCCGCGATGCCCGAATTTGAGTTTGAAGGTCTTGCCGCCGACAGCCTGGCCGAGAATCTGGTGCCCGAGGCAGATGCCGAAGATCGGGAGGCCGGTTTGGATCAAGTCGTGCACCGCTTGCACCGCGTAGCCCAGCACCGCCGGGTCTCCGGGGCCGTTGGAGAGGAAAATGCCCGCCGGCCTGTATCTCAGCGCCTCCGCCGCCGGAGTCATGGCCGGCACCACCTGAACTTTGAACCCGTGCTGCCGCAACCGGCGCAGGATGTTGTATTTCATCCCGTAGTCGTAAGCCACAATCGGAATATCCGCCGGCGGCAGCGGTTCCCGGGCCGCCGGCCCGTTGCCCTCAGCCGAGCCGTGAACCAGGCTGAACCGGGCGCTTTGCTCGTCCTTTTGGTCCCACAAAAACGGCTCCTGGTGCGTCACCGCCTGCACGTAATCCACCCCCGCCAACCCTGGCCACTGCCTGGCCCGCTCCACCGCTTCCTCCCCCGAGACGCCTTCCGTCGATATGAACCCGTTCATGGCGCCCCGCACGCGCAACTTCTTTGTCAGCGCCCGTGTGTCCAGACCCTGGATGCCGGGAATGCCGTTCCCCTCCAAATACTCCGCCAGGCAACCATCCGCCCGCCAGTTGCTCACCACCGGCGACAACTCCCGGATGGCAAACCCCGCCACATGCGGCCGCCACGACTCCACGTCCTCCCGGTTCACCCCGTAGTTCCCGATCAGCGGATAGGTCATCGTGACAATCTGCCCTTTGTAGGAGGGGTCGGTCAGGATTTCCTGATACCCGGTCATCGAAGTATTGAAACAAACCTCGCCGCTGGCTGAGCCGCGCGCGCCAAAACCTTCCCCATGGAACAGGGAGCCGTCTTCCAACGCTAAGATTGCCTTCATCAAGATTCGCGACCGACCACGCCATGTTAGGCCAGCCCGCCCCCCGGTCAAGTCCTAACCCGCCACGGGCGCCGCCTGCGGGCGCACGACTATTCTCTTCTCTGCATGAACCGCTTTGTGGCACGGGCAGGCCTTCTGCGCCGGTGGTGGACTGCGGCGGCAGGCAACGCTCCCGATTTGTCGGGATTTGGCTCCCCCCCCACTCCCTCATTTACTCACTCACGCTCCTCCGCTCCGGATTTCAGCCCCAGGCCCCCTTCACGGCGACGGCGCCTCGGGGGTGAAGTCGTGTTCAGCCTTTTGTTTGCCAACCTGGACATAGAGCCGGTACGGCACCCCCGGTCGCAGCGGCTCGGGCAGCAGGCCCTTGACGGTGGGCCGCATCCCTCTGATGTTCATCCCGTAGAGGAAGTCCTTGGTCGGCACGGAATTGGAGTCCGAAACCAATTCCCAGACCGGGCGGGCATACTTATTGGTCCGGAGGGCGTCCAGGGAGATAATCTTGAGCGAGCTCAGCCTCAGCCTGTGGTCGAAGCCGAACACGATGGGCTCCACGGCGGATTGATTGGCGGCGCGGCGCCTGAAGAAGCGCGCGGGCCGGGAGCGATGGTAAATTTGAATATCGCTCTTGGCAAACCAGTCTCTGTTGAGGTAAAGCGAAAGCGCGCCCAGCACGAGTGTCAACGCAATTAACATCCACTGTTTGGTCGTCATAAGCCTCAAGGCTTGACGTGCCAATACCCGAAATATTCGACAAACCCATCCTATGTCATGAGACGGAAGGTTTGCAGTTCGCCTGGCAACAGGCCTCAGGCCCATCCGGGCAGGGCCCCGGGGGCGCCGCGCCGCCTGCCGGCAGTCGGGTTCACGCTCATCGAATTGCTCGTGGTCATTGCCATTATCGCGATCCTGGCGAGCATGCTCCTGCCGGCCCTGGCCAGGGCCAAGGAATCGGCCAACCGCATCAAGTGCGTGAACCATCTCCGGCAGATCGAGCTCGCGCTCAAGATGTACGCCGACGACAACAACAGCCTGTTTCCTCCCCGCACCAATGCCTATCGCTGGCCCACGCTGCTCGAGGAATACTACCGCACCACCAACCTGCTGGTCTGCCCCACCGACCTGCAGCGCGGCACCCCGCAAACCGCCACCTCTTCGCCCACCCCGGCCGACCGTGCCCCGCGCAGTTACTTCATCAACGGCTGGAATGATTATTTCAGCTATACTTTAAGCCCCGATGACTTTAACTCCTACATGGCTGGCGCCTTCCCCCGCGCTTCGCTCAAGGATTCAACCGTCATCAAACCATCCGAGACGGTCATGTTCGGCGAGAAAAAGAATATTCAGGGCGACCCCAGCGGCCTGGGCGCCATGGATTACTTCATGGATATGGCCGAAGGCCTCGGCGGCAACGATGCCGATCGCATCGAGCACGGCTGCCATTCCGTGCCCCACAGACTAACTAAGAGTGGCGGCTCCAACTTCACCTTCGTGGACGGGGCCGTGCGCTACCAGAAATACGGGAGAACCACCTGGCCGCTCAATCTATGGGCCGTCAGCGATGACGACCGCCGCAAATACGCCTTTGTGGCCCCTTAGAGTTCCTGACTGGCAAAACTCGTTCGGGAAATCGGTTTCCACAGCCAAGGCCAAGCCCAAAACTTGCCTGCCCGCTGCGGACTCAATGACCAATAAGCAATACTCAATTCTCAATGAATCCCGATTCCGAATCGGGACTCGACTCCAGAGGTGGTCTGAGGCGCAGCCTCGCCAATACCGCGTGTCATAAATACGCTTGCGGTCGCGCCCGCCCCCTGACCTGCCAGAATACCTCACCCAACCTGCCGCCCGGCCCCCTTGGCCGTGCCCTGTTTTCGTGCCGCGCCCTGGCCCCGCTCAAGGCCCGAAATGCCAATTCTCAATCGACACCCCCGGGCTGGCGAAGCATCATGCGAGCGTGCGTTTCTCGATTGTCACACCGAGTTACCGCTGTTCCGCCTGGCTGAAACTTTGCATTGCCTCAGTGGCCGACCAGCCGGTCGAGGCCGAACATATTGTTCAGGATGCCGGTTCGGATGACGGCACGCTGGATTGGTTGCTCCAAGACCGGCGCGTCCAGGCCTTTGTCGAGCCGGACCAGGGCATGTACGACGCCATCAATCGCGGTTTGCGCCGGGCCAGCGGGGACATCCTCGCTTACCTGAATTGCGACGAGCAGTATTTGTCCGGCGCTCTGAGGACCGTGGCGGCCTTTTTCCAGCAGCATCCGAAAATCGATGTGGCCTTTGGCGACGTGGTCGTGGTGGATGCCCGGGGCCACTATCTTTGCCATCGGAAAATGCAGACCCCGCTCAAGTATCATACGTGGACCTGCCACTTATCCACTTTGAGTTGCGCCACCTTTTTCCGCCGGCGCCTCCTGCACGAGCCGCGGTTGCTCTTTGATCCCCGTTTGCGCACCGCCGCGGACGGCAAGTGGATGGTGCAGATGCTCCAGCGCCGGGTTCCCATGGCGGCGCTGGGGCAGTTCACTTCCGTTTTTACCCGCACCGGGGCCAACCTGGGCGCCGGGCCCGACGCCCAACGCGAAAACCGGGCCTTGGCTCGGAGCGCCCCGCCCTGGGCGCGCCCGCTCAAACCGCTCCTCATTCTGCACCACCGCCTCCGCCGGCTCCTCGGGGGCATGTATGCTCAGGCCCCTTTCGCCTATGACATTTTCACGCTGGCCAACCCGGAGCGCCGCCAGCATTACCCGGTCGCTCGTCCCACTTTTCGCCCGCCGCGATGAAACCGCAACTGCTGGTCGTGGAACTCTGGGGCCTGGGGGACCTGGTGATCGCGACGCCGTTTCTGCTGGCGGCCAGCCAGCGCTACGCCGTCACCTTGCTGGCCAAACCCTATGCGCACGACTTGCAGGCCCGCTTTTGGAGCCAGGTCAGGGTAATCCCTTTCATTGCCCCCTGGACGGCCTTCACCCACAAGTACCTCTTGTGGTCCTGGCCGTGGTGGGAAATCCTTCGCCTGCGAAAGACCTTGGCCGCCATGCACTTCGACTTTGGGCTCTCCGCCCGCTGGGACCCGCGCGACCATCTCCTGCTGCGGATTGTCCAGGCCAAGGCCCGCCTCGGTTTCCCGCGCCTGGCCAGCCAGGTGCTTTTGGACCGGCCGCTGGAACGGCCGGAGCCCGCCGCCCATCGCTATGAAAACTGGCGCGTGCTGGCCCGCGCCTTGCACCTCGAGTTGCCGCCGCGCGATAAACTCGCCTTGCCCCAACTCCGAACCCAGGGAGAGATTCTCCTGCATTCGGGGGCGGGCCAACCCGTGCGGGTGTGGCCGCTGGAACGCTACCAACGGCTGGTGATGCGGCTTCGCCAGGCAGGTTTCCGCGTCCAGGTCGCCTGCGACCCGGACCAGCAGCACTGGTGGTTGGCGGCTGGCGAAAGCAACCTCGCCACGCCGCGTTCCGTAGCGGAGTTGTTGACCCTGGTGGACCAGGCCGGAGTGTTCATCGGCAACGATTCCGGGCCGGGCCACCTGGCCGCGTTCTGCGGCGTGCCCACCTTCACCATTTTCGGCCCCCAATTGCCCGAGTGGTTTGCCCCGCTCCATCCCGCCTCCGACTGGCTCGAAGGCAAGGCCTGTCCCTACAAACCGTGTTCCGATTACTGCCGGTTTGCCTCGCCTTGCTGCATGCTCAATTCGGGTGAGGACGAAGTGCGCGGGCGCGTGGAAGCCTTCCTGAGCCGGACCCTCAGGACTTGCAGGCCGCGGCGAGGGGCAAATACTCTGGACCGTGATTCGTGATGGGCGAGGCCGATTTCGGGCAGGAGCCAGATCGGGATACTTTGGACCGGGGCTACCGCGCCAAGCCGATCAGAAACAAGCCAACCGCACCGACCGCCAATCCCTTCAGCGAAAACAAGCCGTGCAGCAAGTTGGTGAGGCCGCCCATGCCGGAACAGCCGCCCCGGGCGACCGGGTGTTTCGGCTCCGCGCGGTAGCGTGCCACGGCCTCCTGATAGCACGCGTTCATCTGCTCCCCTTTCCTGTCCCAATCGTAGTCCCGCAAGACAACCTGGCGCGCCGCCCGGCCATGGGCTGCCAGGGCCCCGCGGTTCTGCGCGTACCAACGGATGGCCTCCGCCAGCCCGGCAATCAGCCTCGGACGCGGCCCCAAGGGCACTTTGATGCCGCAGTCCGCGCCCACCGCCAGCCCCGGCCCGCCACACGCCAGGCAGACGACCGGCAACTCGTTGAACATGGCCTCGATCACCGCGTAGCCGCCGGTATCGTGCAAACTGGGGAAGAAAAACAGGTCGTAATCGGGGTAGAGTCTCAGCACCTGTTCCCGCGCCAGGCGCCCTTTGAAAGTCACCCGGCTTCCCAGGCCCAGGACCTCCGCCTTCCGCTTTGCCGCCGGAAGGTAATTGCCCGTGCCGACCAGCGTGAACGTGGCCTCGGCCCCGGCCGCCTTGAAGGCCTCCAGTGCCAGGTCCACCCCTTTGAGCGCGATGATGCTGCCCACGAACAGCAGCTTCAACGGTCCATCGCCCGGCGGGTGAGGCCGATACGGCATTTCCCCGGTTTTCAATCCGATCGTCGCCATCACTTGGCTTTCCACGCCCAACCTGGCAAAGGTCCGCTGCATCTCCGGCGTCGAGACCAGCACCAACGTCGTCGCGCGCGCCCGCCTGGGCAGCACGTGCATCGGGGTCGTCTGCAGGACATTGCTGGTGTTGCGGCACACCTCGCGGACCAGTGAGGCCGGGTGGTGCCAGGGCAGCAGCTTGAAGGGGATGGATTCGATGCCCCCCACGGGCCCCCAGATACACGGCGCCTGGTGGCCCCAAATCGCCGTCGGGTAGCGGAACCCGGCGAAGGTGACGTGGTGCATCAAGTCGTACTGGTGCGCCTCGTGCAACTGCTCGATGATTCCCCGCGCCGATTTCTGCCACAGCAGATAATACAACTGGAGGGCCTTGACCCGCCGTTTCAGGTCCAGCAGCAACCCGCGCCGGTCGTGATAGACGAATCGCGGCAGCGGCTGCCGCCCGCGCAGCGGCCCCAGCCCGGCTTCGATCGCCGCCCGATTGTTGGCCCGCGTCACCACCGTCACGTCGTGAAACCGCGCCATTTGCAGCCCCCATTGCCAGCCCACTTCCGGCTCCGAACCCTTGTTGGGCTCGCAAGCATACGCAGAAATCAACACTTTGAGCCTTTGCGCCATGCAGTCCCCCAGGCTAGTCCAGTGTCCTCCCGCAAGCAAGCCCGGCCGCGCGGACGGGCTTGTCCCACTTCCCCCTTTGCAGCTTGCTGGCTTTCTGCTTCCATCCGCCCATGTCAAATGCTTCCCTCTCGGCCATCGTCCGTTATTGCGACCGGTTACTGCGCACCGCCCAAGTGCAGGACGACGACCGGGCCGCCAATGGTCTGCAAGCCGAAAACCGCGGCCTGGTCACCCGCCTCGCGGCCGCCGTCGACGCCAGCCTGGCCACGGTCAGGCTGGCTCTGGCCGCCAAAGCCGACCTGCTGCTGGTCCATCACGGACTGTTTTGGGCCTCCACCCACCCGTGGACCGGCGAGCGCTACCAGTTGTTGCGGTGCCTGCTCGACCACAACCTCGCCCTCTACAGCTCCCACCTGCCGCTCGACGCTCATCCCAAGCTCGGCAACAACGCTCAGCTCGCCCACGCCCTGGGTTTGCAGCACCTGCGCCCCTTCTTCTTCGACCACGGCCAATGTATCGGTTTTCAGGCCCGCGCCCGGATTCCCCGCGCGGACCTGGCCGCTCGCTTGCAGCGCGCCACCGGGGCGCAGCCACGGGTCATCCCGGCCGGGCCGAAGCTCTGCCGCCGCATTGGCCTGGTGAGCGGGGGGGCCGGAGACCAAATCAAAAAGGCGGCCCAGGAGGGCGTGGACACCTTCATTACCGGAGAAGGACCCCATTGGACTTACGCCGCCGCGGAGCACCTGGGCCTCAATGTCCTCTACGGCGGCCATTACGCCACCGAAACCTTCGGCGTCAAAGCCCTGGCCGCCAGCCTCTCCCGCCGTTTCCGCCTCCCCTGGACGTTTCTGGATTACCCCACCGGCCTCTAAAAGCAGCCCGCCGGCCCCGCAACCCAACCGCGGAACCGACAGAACAATTAATGCCTGAAATGTCTCGTGCCGGTGAACGCCATCGCCACGTTGCGTTCGTCGGCGGCGGCGATGACTTCGCCATCGCGCACCGAACCGCCGGGCTGGATGGCCGCCGTGGCCCCCGCCTCCGCAGCCGCCACCAGCCCATCGGCAAACGGGAAGAACGCATCGCTGCATACCACGCTGCCCGCCAACGACAGACCCGCCTCCCCCGCCTTCCACACCGCCAGCCGGCTCGCATCCACCCGGCTCATCTGGCCTGCCCCAATGCCCAGCGTCCAATCGGCGCCCGCATACACGATGGCATTGGACTTCACATGCTTCACCACCCGCCAGCCGAAGAGCATCGCTTGCAGTTCCCCCTCGCTCGGCCGGCGCCGGGTGACGAATTTCAGGTCCTCCAGCCGCGTCGCTCTCAGATCGCGTTCTTGCAACAGGAACGAATCGGCCCCCACGCTGCGCACGTCCCACGGCTCCGCCGAGAGCGGGCTCTTGAGCAGCTTGAGCAGGCGCAGGTTCTTCTTTCTCTGCAGGACGCCCAGCGCTTCGGGCCTGAAATCGGGGGCCACGATCACCTCGCTGAAGATTTCCCCAATCGCCTCCGCGCAGGGTAGGTCCAGGCCTTGGTTGACGGCGATAATGCCACCGAAGGGCGCTTGGCGGTCCGTGGCAAAGGCCTTGTCCCAGGCCTCGCGCAGGTCGTTGCCCTGGCCGACCCCGCAAGGGTTGCTGTGCTTGAGGATCGCCAGCGTGGGCCGCTCGCCCGCAAACTCCGCCACCAGGTTCGCCGCCGCCGTCAGATCCAGAATGTTGTTGTAGGAAAGCTCCTTGCCGTGCAGTTGCCGGAAAAACTCCGGAAACCGCCCATAGAGGGCGGCCGCCTGGTGCGGGTTTTCCCCGTAACGCAACGGCTGGGCCTGCGGCGCCTGCAACCAGAGCGTGGCGGGCAAACCTCTGGCGCCTCCCCTCACTAGGCTCTGGCTCAGGTGCGCCCCAATCGCCGCGTCGTAGGCCGCGGTGCGGGCGAAGACCTTGGCCGCCAGCCGCCGCCGCAGCTCCACGGTCGTGTTGCCAGCCGCCCGGATTTGCTCCGCCACCAGGGCATAGTCGGCCGGGTCCACCACCACCGTCACGCTCTCATGGTTTTTCGCCGCGCTCCGCAGCATGGCTGGGCCCCCGATATCGATGTTCTCAAGGGCCTCGTCCAGGCCGACGTTCGGCCGGGCCACCGTCTGCTCGAACGGGTAAAGATTCACTACCACGAGATCGATCGGCTCGATGCCGTGTGCGCGGATGGCCGCCTCGTGGCCCGCGTTGCCGCGCAGGTAGAGCAGCCCGCCGTGGACTTTCGGGTGCAGGCTCTTGACCCGGCCATCCAGCAGCTCCGGAAAACCGGTGTAGGCGCTCAGCTCCGTAACCTTCAGCCCGGCTTCCCGCAGCGCCTTGGCCGTGCCCCCGCTCGAAACCAACTCCACCCCCGCCGCGGCCAGCGCCTCCGCCAGCGGCGCCAACCCGGATTTATCTGAAACCGATAGCAACGCCCGTCGAATTCTCTCCATAACGGGCGTTACCTTCCTCAAACCTGCCCCGCCAGTCAAGCCGCGGCTTGCCTGCCGGGCAATTCAGGGAGGAGATTACGGCAGGATGAAGCTCACAATGAAAAGACGCTGTACTCTCCGGGGTTTATGGCGAGAGCGCTATTCAATTTTACCTCCCGGCTTCGGCCTCCCAGGCGGAGGAGTGTCTGGATTCCACTTGCCCGCCGCCCTGCGCCCGGCAATGCTCAGGCCAGTATATGAGCATCCGCCCGCCCGCGCGCCTTCCGCGACCATTCTCTGTCCGCACGCACAAGTTCGTGGCCCAAATCCCTCCCCTCCTCCGCCGGGCTGCCTGGCTGGCTGTCTGCGCCTGCCTCGGCGGGGCGTGCCAATCTCCCAAAGCGCCCGGCCACGAGAGCCTGGCCGCCGTGCTCATCAGCGGGCAGACCCCCTTGACGACCGCGCGCGCCGTCTCAGACGTCTTTCAAAAGGCCGGCTACACGCCCGTGCCCCTGCCTCCCAACAAAGACACCCGGCTGGTCTTCGAAAAGCCGGGCGGCGCCCTGGCCACCGTGCTCTACGGTGACTGGGAAGCCAACAAGGTCTGGTACCGGGTCAAGGTCCGCATTGACGCCCTGGGCGCGGACCTGCAATTGGTTACCTGCGACGTCTTCCGGGTTCTCGATCACGGCGACGCTCATTTCGAACAGGAGCAAAAGGTCACACCCCTCAAGAAAGGCCCCTACCGGCATTTGCTCAACCAAGTCAAAGCCCGCGCCGGCGGCGCAGGCAAATGAACAGCGACCGCGGTGACGCCCGGGCGCACGCCAAATCCCTTCCCCGCCGCAATGCCCTTCCCACCCCGCACCGGCCCCGCGCTGGCAGCCGGGGGCGCCTTATTCCAACGCGAATTGGAATTAGCCCCGCGTGGAATTCACTTGCGAAACCCTTTGCTGCTGCTATCTTGGCCGCATGCCCAGGCCGCCGTTCAGGTCGCTCTTTTGCGAGCGCTTCCAGTGCGCGTCTTCCGACTATGAAGAGAAGGCCTTCCGCAAGTGTCTCTACTTCCACGCCCGGTTGCTGGCGCCTCTCATCCGCAGAATCAATCCGGACTTTTTTTTCGAAGACTTCAAGTTCATCGCGTATTTAGGGAGTTCGACTGGCATACGGGAGGTCAGCGCCGATGTGCTGAACTTTAATGATGCCAACCGCGCCAACCGCAGCCTCTGGCGAACCGGTTTGCGAATCCGTGTCTCGGGGCGAAAGGCAACCCGCTTGGCCTACGACCTCTTTACCGAAGCCCGCCAGGCCGATGCCCTACAGGCGCGGACCTAAGCGGACGGCGGACTCCGCATTGCTCACTCCGCTCACCGGCCGCGGCGGCCAGATCCTGCTGGACAACGGCCCGATACTATACTAATGTCCAATTATATGCGGCAACTCGCAGCCAGCGCACCTCGACCCCCCGGTCGCAAGGCCGTGCCGGCAACTTGCGGCCGCGCCCTGGTCCCGGCCCCCACGGCCGCCTCCCGCCGGCCAACCCCGGCTCCTCACCGGCACGCGCCGAGCGGACTCGACCGATTGGCAGTTGGCCATTGGCCATCGGCAATGCAATTCCCGTTGGCAACCAGCCCGCGACTTCCGATATTTGGCCTCGGCAACTATGGCAGATAACACCAAGCACGTTTACGACGAGAGCAAGATCAAGACTCTCTCCTCCCTGGAGCACATCCGGCTGCGCACCGGCATGTACGTCGGCCGCATCGGCGATGGGTCGCATTACGACGACGGCTGCTACATCCTGCTCAAAGAGGTGATTGATAACGCCATCGACGAGTTCATCATGGGCGCCGGCAGAGAAGTGCAGGTCGTCATCCGGGACCAGGCCGTGAGCGTGCGCGATTTCGGGCGCGGCATCCCGCTCGGCAAAGTCGTCGACTGCGTTTCGCAGATCAACACGGGCGCCAAATACAATGACGATGTCTTCCAGTTCAGCGTCGGCCTCAACGGCGTCGGCACCAAAGCCGTCAACGCCCTCTCCAAGGCCTTCCTGGTCCGCAGCCACCGCCAAGGCGAATTTGTCGAGGCCTGGTTCAAACAGGGCAAGCTCAAGGGCCAGAAGCGCGGCCGGACCCCCGAGCCGGACGGCACCCTGATCCGCTTCGAACCCGACCCGGAGATCTTCCAGCAGGTCGAGTTCCACCCCGAGCACGTCGAGCGGCGGCTGCGGCATTACAGCTATCTGAACACCGGCCTCAAGCTGCTCTACAACGGCAAGCCTTTCCAGTCCCGCAACGGCCTCCTGGACCTCATCCTGGAGGACTTGCAGGCTGATGCGAGCGAGCCGATCTATCCTCCCCTCCACTACTCCGAAAAGACGCTCGAATTCTGTTTCACCCACAGCCACAGCCGCTTCGGCGAGACCTTCTATTCCTTCGTCAACGGCCAGTACACCACCGACGGCGGCACCCACTTGAGCGCCTTCCGCGAGGGCCTGCTCAAGGCCGTCAACGAGTACGCCCGCGAAAAGTTCGATGGCGATGACGTGCGCGAGAGCATGGTCGGCGCCGTCGCCCTCCGGCTCAAGGACCCGGTCTTTGAATCCCAGACCAAAAACAAGCTCGGCAACACCGAAATCCGCCCCGAGCTGGTCAACCGCGTCCGCGAGGAACTCTTGCAGTTCTTCCAGCGCCACAAGGAAATCGCCGAGCAGATCGTCGCCAAGGTCCAGGACACCCGCCAACTCCGCAAGGAATTGCAGGCAGTCAAAAAGCTGGCCCGCGAGCGCGCCAAGGCCATCACCATCCGTATTCCCCAGCTCAAGGACTGCAAGCTTCATTACCTTAAGTCCAAGGGCAAAGGCAAAGGCTCGATGATCTTCATCACCGAAGGCCAGTCCGCCGCCGGCTCGATCGTCAGTTGCCGCGACGTCAACACCCAGGCCATCTTCGTCCTCAAAGGCAAACCCCTCAATGTCTGGGACCTCAAGCGCGACATCGTCTATAAGAACGACGAAATGTACAACCTCATGCGCAGCCTCGATATCGAGGACAACCTCGAGGGCCTCCGTTACGAAAAGGTCATCCTCGCCACCGACGCCGACGTCGACGGCCTCCACATCCGCAATTTGCTGATTACCTATTTCTTCCGCTTCTTTGACCAACTCGTCCACGACGGCCACCTCTTCGTGCTCGAGACCCCACTCTTCCGCGCCCGCCACAAAGACCAGACCATTTACTGCTACTCCGAGGCCGAGCGCGACCAGGCCGCCAGCAAGCTGGGCAACAACTGCGAGCTCACCCGTTTCAAGGGCCTGGGCGAAATCTCCCCGGCTGAATTCAAGCAGTTTATCGGCCAAGGCATGCGCCTCAGCCAGGTCGAATACGCCCCCAAACCCGAGGCCGCCGGCATCCTTGGCTTTTACATGGGCAAAAACACCCCCGAGCGCAAAGACTACATCATGGAAAACCTGGTGGTGCCGGCGCAGGAGTAGAACGGATAAACCGGAACGAGCTTGCGGAGAATGCTCGTTCCGCTATGACCCGGTAAAGGCGTATCTTTCTCTGTATGAGTTTCCAGAACCAGTAGCAGATGCCTGCCAAACGCAACACCAATCCAAACCAACCCGAACTGCCGATCCAGAACTCTGCTGACGGCAACCCGAGGGCCGCCAAGCCCGCGGCCCCCAAAGGGGACAACGCCGAGGTCTCCCGGCCCAAACCCGCCGCCAATAGCAAGGGCCAGAGCGACGGCAGGACCCACGTCCAGGCCGAAGCAGTGGCCGCGCCCGTCGTCCCGCGCCTCTTCAAGCCCGGCAAGATCGAACTGCCCCTGCACCGCCGCGTCGACCGCAGCTTCCTGGATTACGCCTCCTATGTCATTCGCGACCGCGCCATCCCGAATTTGGCGGACGGTCTCAAGCCGGTGCAGCGGCGCATCCTCTGGGCCATGCATGAATCCGACGACGGACGCTTCACCAAAGTGGCCAACGTCATCGGCGATACCACCAAATACCATCCCCACGGCGATGCTTCCATCGGCGACGCCCTGGTCGTGCTGGCCAACAAGCGTTACCTGATCGAACGCCAGGGAAACTACGGCAATATTTACACCGGCGACCCGCCGGCCGCGTCGCGCTACATCGAATGCCGGCTCGCCGAACTGGCCCGGTCCGAGCTTTTCCACGACGAGTTGACCCAGTTCGTGCCCAGTTATGATGGACGCAAGCAAGAGCCGGTGGCCCTGCCGAGCAAGCTGCCCTTGCTGCTCATGCTCGGCACCGAGGGCATCGCCGTCGGCATGTCCGCCCGCATCCTGCCCCACAACTTCCCCGAATTGCTCCAGGCCCAGATGGCCATCCTGAAAAACCACCCCTTTAAGTGCCTGCCCGATTTCCAGACCGGCGGCCTGATGGACGCCCGTGACTACAAAGACGGCGCCGGCCAGGTCAAGGTCCGCGCCAAAATCAAGGTCCGCGACGCCTCCACCGTGCTCATCAAGGAAATCCCCCCGACCACCACCACTGATTCCCTGATTGCCTCCATCGAGGACGCCTCGCGCAAGGGCAAGATCAAGGTCAAGAGCATCAATGATTTCACCTCCGAGGAGGTCGAGATCGAGGTCAAGGCCCCCACCGGCGTCAGCGCCGAACAACTGGGCGACGCCCTCTACGCCTTCACCGATTGCGAAGTCACCATCGCCAGCCGCATCGTGGTCATCAGCCACAATCGCCCGGTCGAGCTGACGGTTTCCGAGGTCCTCCGCCAGAACACCGCCCAATTGGTCGCCCTCCTCAAGCGCGAACTCGAACTCAAGGCCGCCAAGTTCCGGGAAGAACTCCATTTCCGCACCCTCGAACGCATCTTCATCGAGGAACGCCTCTACAAGCGCCTGGAGCAGTGCAAGACCAATGAGGCCGTCCGGGCCGCCGTGCACGAAGGCTTCAAGCCCTTCCTCAACCAACTGCTCCGCGACCTCACCGAGGCCGACGTCGACCGTCTGCTGACCGTGCGCATCCGCCGCATCTCCCTCTTCGACATCAACCAGCACCGCCAGGAAATGGAGCAGCTCAAGGCCAACCTGGCCGAGACCCGCAAGCACCTGAAAAACCTCACCCACTACGTCCTCGCCCACCTGGCTGCCTTGCTCGCCAACTACGGCCCGCTCTTTCCGCGCCTGACCAAATCCAGCCGCTACGATGAAGTCGATGCCAAAGAAGTCGCCTTCCGGGCCTTCAAAGTGGCCTACGACCGCGACTCCGGTTACCTCGGCCACAAGGTCTCCGGCGACCAATTCCACGTGGACTGCACGAAATTCGACAAGCTGCTCCTGGTCTTCCGGGACGGCCATTACCAGGTCATCGAGTTGCCCGAAAAGCTCTTCGTCGGCCCGGACCTGGTCTATTGCGCCCTGCCGGAGCGCGACCGGGCCTTCACCCTCGCCTACACCAATCGCGAGGCGACTTTCCTCAAACGCTTCACCTTCGGCGGGACCATCCTCAACAAGGTCTATCATTGCATCCCGCCCAAGTCCAAAATCCTGTTCTTTGAGCCGGACACCCCGGCCGAGCTGTTCATCAAATACAAACCGGCCCCCTACCAGAAGATCAACCAGCAGACCTGCAACCCGGCCGAGGTGGAAGTCAAAACCCCAAAAACCCGCGGCCGCCAAATCTCCATTAAAGATGTCGCCTCCATCAATGCCAGACCGCCCCGCGGCTGGGACCCCGCAGCCGCCACCACCCGCCTCCAATTCGCTTAGCGCGCGTCGTTAAGCTGGCCGACCTCAGGCCTCCGGTGTAGATTTGTCCGGCGCCAAAGCAGCGCCATCCAATGCCCAGGAGCAGCGCAGGTCTGTTGATGTATCGGGTTCGGGACGGCGAGTTGGAGTTGTTCCTCGTCCATCCCGGCGGACCGTTCTGGAAGCACAAAGACGCCGGCGCCTGGACCATTCCCAAGGGCGAACTCGCCGAAGGTGAGGACCCGCTGGCGGCCGCCAAACGCGAGTTTGCAGAGGAAATCGGCCTCGAGCCCCAGGGCCCCTTTGCCAAACTCACCCCCATCAAACAGAAGGGCGGCAAGGTCGTCTGGGCCTGGGCTTTCAAGGGGGATTGCGACCCGAGCCTGGTGCGGAGCAACTCTTTCAGGCTCGAATGGCCGCCGCGCTCCGGGCGGTTCGCCGAGTTTCCCGAGGTGGATCAGAGCGCCTTCTTCCGCCTCGAGGCGGCCAAGGAGAAGCTCAATCCGGCCCAAATCCCCCTGCTGGAAGAATTGCGGCACCAACTCGCCCAGCGCCCATAGCTCGCGCCGGGCGACGAAACGATTTTGCGGACGGGTTTTAGAAGTTTTCCAGCACCAGGTCGGCCAGGAAATCCATCCATTCGACCGACACCGGTTCGTTCAGTTCGTAGGAGCGGGCGAAATCCGCTTCGAAGAGCTCGTGCTTTAAGCAGGCGGCAAACGCCGGGTCGGCGGTCGCGATATTCTGCTCCTGGTTGAGGCGCAGGCTGAGCTGATTGAGGTTGCCGCTGCCCAGGCACGCCCAATCATCCACCAGCAGCGCCTTGACGTGCGTCATCCCCGGATAGAAATAGACCCGCACCCCCTGTTGCCGCAGGTAATTGGCAATCACCAGGTTGCTCCGCCCGCCCGCCTTCAGTTCGTTGACGCGCGGCAGGACCACCCGCACGTCCACTCCCCGCAGGCGCGCCCGCACCAGGCCGCCGATCACCTGCTTGTCGAAGAGGTAAGGGTTTTCCGCGTAAATGTAGCTCCGGGCTCGGCGGAGCGACTCCCCCACGGCGGCGGCGAAAGGTTTCCAGCCTGTCCTGGTCGGCAACCGGCGGACCTGGCCCCAGTGCCCGGAGGCGGGAGCGCCTCCGCTTTCCGTTGAGCCGCTTAACAACGCCACCGCGTAGGCCAGGTCGCCCAGCGGACCCGCGTGGGCCCAGTCGCGCCGGAAGCGCTCCTCGAAGGACCGGACCACCGGCCCTTCGACTTCCACCATGAGGTCATGCCACTCGTAGCGGTATTCGCGGCCCAGGTTCATGCCTCCGACCCAGGCCCGGGTGCCATCGATGAGCAGCACCTTCGAATGATCCGCCGATAACCACGGATTGAGAAAAGGCCGCGCCCGCACTTGGGAACCCTTCCGCAGGTAGCTCAGGATGGACCGGGGCGGCACAAAATCCTCCGGCAGCGGCGTGGCGGGTGGGGCGATGCCGGCCGAAATGCTGCCCATGCGATCGAGGATGACCTTGACCTCGACTTGCTTGGACCGCTGCTTGAGTTGGTCGGCAAGGCCGACCGCGACATCGTCCCGGTCGAAGATATAAACCTGGAAATGGATGTGATTGGTCGCGGCGGTGATGGCCTCCTGGAGCCGGTTGAAAAAGCGGTCCCCATCGATGAGCAGCCGCAGCGAGCCCGCTTCGCATCGGGTGCCGGTGTAACGGTCCAACCAGGCCTCCCATTGGGCCAGCTCCATGCCCTGCGCCTGGGCGAGGGGCGGCGCCGTGTGCTTGCCCGACTTCGGCAAAGGCAGCCGCAGGAAGCGGACCAGGGTCTCCACCCCAAGGTTTCCGAGGCGCGCCGCGCTCGAGACGGGGTTCTTGAGCAGCGCCACGCCGTGGCTTTCCAGGAACAGGGCGCTCAGCCCTTGAGCGGTCACGGCCAGGCTCAGGCCCCGCTCGGTGGTGTCGTAAAGAGCGGCCGGCGTCAGGCAGACACACCGCCGCCGCTGCCGGTCCAGCAGCAGCGGTTGCGTCACCCGACTGGCATTCGCGGCCATCAGCAGGAAGAGCTGGCCGCCCGGGTGACTGCGCGCCAGTTGTTCGTCCACCAACTGCGCCAGGATGTCGAGCGTTTCCTCCGTCGAAAAGCGATGTTCGATCTCCACTTCCCCGGGTTGCTCGCCCAGGGCCGCAAAGCGGGGGCTGCCGTGCCCGTCCCGGTACAAGACGCCGTCGGCGAGAAACGCCTGGTAATACGCGCCGTGGCCCGGGGTGCTGGGCGTCAGTTCGGCGATCAGCTCGTTGGCCAGGCGCCGCCACTCCCTGCCGGCCATGACGACCGCCTCGCGCCAGCCTCGCTCGCCTGCCGGCAGGCGCGGCAGCTTTTCGTCCCAATGCAGCACCGCCGAGTTCACCTTGTAGTTCTGAGCGGGAACCCGCACCCGGTGCCAGTTCGCGCTAAAGGCCTCCACCCCGCTCGCCGTTGGAAAGTAAAACAGAATCTTGTCGCCTTTGACGAAAACCCTGGGCGGCACGGCGGCCGGCCCCGTGAGATTCCGCCATTCGTTCAGGGATCGTTGCTTTCCGGGGACGCTGCCGCTCCAACCCCGGGTCGGGCCGCACCAGAGGAGAACCAGGCCGAGCATCGCCCCGAACAGGGGCTTTGGCAGGCGGGCCAGACCAGGGTCCTTCCTCCGGGGGCGGCCAGGCCGAAGGCCCGTGCGGCTCGTGCCCCGTTTATACCGGTTTTCAACTGCCCGGGCAGGAGGGTGTCGAGCGCCGGGGGCCGAGGGCCGCGGGCCGAGGGCCGAGGGTCCAGGAACCGAACCGGACACCCGGGGCAAATCCGGCCCAGGTACTGTGGCAATGGTTTCCGATCGTTGCACGATTGCACCAGGCAGGCAGGCGAGCCCCGTGGCATCGGCGCGCGGAGCTTTAGCGAGGCTGCGCCTCAGACCGCCTCTGGCATCGAGCCTGCCCGGAGAGGTTGCCCCGAAAACAGCCGCGTAACCCATTGCAAATGAACAAAAGCGTCATTTTCATGCGAAGTGGTATCCCTCCAAGGGATGGGGGATTCATTGAGAATTGAGTATTGAGGATTGCTTATTGGTCATTGAGTCCGCAGCGGGCACGCAAGTCTTGGGCTTGGCCTTCGCTGTCGAAACCGATTTTCCGAGGATGCGACACAGTTGGTCGCACTCTGCCACCAGGGCCTCAATGCGTCGGGCGGGCAGCAATTGCGCCAGGATGATGAACCTGAGCCAACCTCGAGTCTCCACCAACTCCTTCAAAGCCACATTGATCTTGTGCGCGAAGTCAGCGCGGCTTTCCCCGACCCGGGCCTCGTCATAATTGGGCGGAGCCGATGTGCCGCTGCGCACCAACTGGCCAGCCACATGCCGGCCCAGGCGCGTGTCGGGTAGGGCGTCCACGACCTTGCCAATTCGCGCAGCGAAACACCACAGCCGCTCCGAAAGTTCAGTCGGCGTCATCCGCGGGCATTCTTCAATAACCAACGATCGTTTTTCAATGCTCAATTTTCAATTCACCTAAAAGTCCCGATTCCGAATCGGGATTGCAATCGCAGCGAAACTTGACCTGATTACAACGAGTTTTGCCGGTCAAGAACTCCAGCGCTGCGCGGTGATGCTCTTAGGCTCCCGCAGAGCTGGAGCTCTTCGCTCCGGCCTGCCGGGATAAGCCTTTAGTGTCTTGGCCGGAGCAAGATCGCCTTCTTGTCGGTCCCCTGGACCTCCACGCTGTGGGTTTCAATGTTGGGGTCATCCTTGAGGGCCTGGTGAATGATGCGGCGATCGAAAGCGCTCAGGGGTTCCAGTTCCACCACATCCCCCCAGCGGCGGACTTTTTCCGCGGCTTCCCTGGCCTTTTTGACCAGCGCCTCGCGGGCCTGGGCGCGATAGCCGCTCACGTCCACCATCACTTTGGGGGCCGAGGGGTCCTGCTGGAAGAGCAGCCGGTTGGTGATGTATTGGAGGTCGGACAAGGTCTGGCCCTGGCGCCCGATGAGGCGGCCCGAGTCGTCGGTCTTGACGTCCAGCAGAACGCCTTCTTCGAGGTGATGCTCCTCCACGGTGGCGGTGAAGCCCAGGAGGTTCAGGAGGGTGCCCAGTGTGGCTTTGGGTTCTGCAGGCATAGCGGTGGGTTGTTCTTAGTTCTTAGTTGATGAATCCAGCGTCCAGTCAGCCGGGCCTTTATTTCTTCTTTTTTGGGGCGCCCGTCAATACCGGACCTTTGGCCGGCGAGGGCGTTTGCTGCATCGTTTTGGTCAGCTTCGTCTGGGCAATGCTCAGCAGGTTGTTGACGGTCCAGTAAAGGGTCAGCCCTGAGGAGAGGCTGTAGAATCCCACCATGAAGATGAGGGGCAGGTAGCGCATGAGCTTGGCCTGGGTGGGGTCCATGCCGGGGGAGGGTGGCGTCAACTGCGCCTGCCAGAGCATTGTGCCGCCCATGATCAGCGGCAGCAGGTTGAAAGGCAGCCCCACCCCCGGAATGCTCAAGAACGGCACGAACCCCAGGCCCGGAATCACAAACAGGGTGTCCGGTTTGGCCAGGTCCTTGACCCAGAGAAACCGCGCCCCACTCAATTCGATGGCGCTGAGGATCATCCGGTAAAAACCAAAGAATACCGGGATCTGGATCAGCATCGGAAAACAGCCGCTCATCGGGCTGACTTTGTGCTCCTTCCACAGCTCCATCATCTTGCGCTGCATCTTCACCGGCTCCTCTTTGTACTTTGCCTGGAGCGCCTTCACCTGGGGTTGCAGCGCCTGCATCCGTTTCATCGAGCGCGTGCTCGCCTGCGTCAGCGGCCAGAACAGCAGCTTGATGATGACCGTAATGGCCACCACCGCCCAGCCATAGGAAAGCCTCAGACTATGATGCAGCATGTTCATCCCCAGCAGCAGCGGCTTGGACACGAACCCGTACCAGCCAAACTCCATGACCAAATCCAGGTTGTTACCGAACTGGGTGCCCAGGCGCGCCAGCGCCTGGTATTCCTTGGGCCCCGCATACAGGAACACCTGGCGCTCGCAACTCTGCTCGGCCCCAAGCCTCTGCCCAGGATAGACCATCGCCGCCTCGCAGCCCTCGGGCGCCGCCGCATTCGTGGCTACCAGCCGCGCCTCCTCCCCGCTCGGCCGCGGCAACTCCACCTTCCGCACCACCACCCCCGCCGCCGGCTCCCGCGGCATCGCTGCCAAAGTAAAATACTGGTTGTGCGCCGCCACCCAGACCACGTTGCTCGCCCCGCCAGCGTATTCCGCCGGCGGCGTGCGCGGCATGCAACCAAACCCGCGCGACGAAAAATAGCCCAGGCCCACGCTAGCCGTCTTCGCCCCGTTGTACCAAAGCACCCCCACCGCGGTCCCGCTGTCGCCTGGGCCCATCGGCGTGGCGGTGCCGACAAACCATTGCTGCGGCGGCAACTCCAGCGGCCCCCCCGAATGGTTCTCCAGCCGCACCGTGGCCGCCACCAGGTAATTCGAGCTCAGCTCGAAGTCCTTCACGATCCTCAGCCCGTTGGTCAGCGCCTTTTCCGCCCGCACCCCGTTCCCGTTCGTGGTCCTCGTTAGCTTGAACACCCCGTCTCCCTGCACGGCCGCCCCATCCAGCAACGCCAGCGTTGGTGCCCGCGTGTAGCTGTTCAGCGTCGCCACACGGTTGGTTCGCAGCAACTCGACCCGCTTCAAGCCTCCGCCGTATGACGTGAACGTGTAACGGGCGTCGGCATTGGCCACCTCCACCAGTTGCTCCGGTTCGTTGGTGTTAACCGCCAGGCCAGGCGCCGGCGCGGGCGCCTCCACTTGCGGCGGCGCGGCCCCCAGGGCGGCGGGGTTGGTCGCCGCCGCCGCCGCGCTGGGCGCATTGGTCGAACCGGGCGGCAAAGGCCTCGATGGCCACACCTTGGGGACAAGCACGAAAGACCAAAACCCGATCAGTGCCAAACAAGCAATAATGACAATGGTTGAATTGCGATCCATACAGACCTATGGCGTTCTAAGATAATCCCCCGCCTGCCCTGCGCGCGGCGGCAACGAGTCTCCCGCAGGGACGCCTGGAATAAGACCCCGACAGGTCGGGACCGCCTGCGGGGAGTTTTTCCAGAAGAATGAGACGCGGTGCAACGCCTCCCTGCCAAGTCGATTGCGGTGGCGCCGCCCGGCGGCTGGCGGCGGCACCGGCTCCCACCCGCCCCCGCCCCAGGGATGGCACCGGCCAATGCGTCGCAGCGCCAGCCAGCTTCCCGCCAGCGCCCCGTGCGTCCGGACCGCCTCCACCGCGTAGGCCGAACAACTGGGCGCGAAACGGCAGCGCGCCGCCGGCCCAAACAAAACCGTCTTCGCCGGGGAAATCACCCCGCGATACAGACGCAGGCCGAAAATCAGGATGTATTGAGCCGCATTCACCCGTCTTATCCACTAGCTCCCTTCAACAATCTCGCTCTCCGCAACATGGTCAAAAAATCCCGCTCCACCTCGGCCAGGCCCTTGCCGGCCAGCGAGGGGCGCGCCACCAGCACCAGGTCCACCGCTTGGGCCAAATCGTGCTGATGCAGCCGGAACGACTCCCGCAGCAGGCGCCGCGCCCGGCTGCGCGCCACCGCGTTGCCCAGCTTGCCGGACGTAACCACGCCCAAACGCGAGCGCGACCCTGCCGGCAGCCGCTGCCAGTTGCCAATCAGGCAGCCGCAGACCATCCGCTCCCCTTGCTGCCGGAGCCGGGCAAAATCCCGCCCCTGCTTGAGGTGGGCCGCCCGCCCCAAGCGCAGCCGCTGTCCGCTCTCGCCGGCCATGTCCCAGCCCCGGTTAGACCGGCGTCAGACGCTTGCGCCCGAGCCGGCGGCGATTGCGCAAAATGGCCCGGCCGCTCCGGCTCGCACTGCGGGCCAGGAACCCGTGCTGCCGTTTGCGGCGGATTTTCGACGGCTGATATTGTCGTTTCATAAGCTCGGTTCCGTTCGCCGCCCGCCACGTCGTGTCCGATTGACGCCGCGCCAGCAAACGCCCCGTAAACGGAACGCCTGAGGATAACAGCCAAAAACCTCCTGTCAAGCCGGGCAAAAGAGGGGTGGAGTCCTGATTGGGTTCTGCCAATCTTCTGGACCATTGCGCTCAATTCACCAGCCGATACCAGTTGTCGCGCTGGCGGGGTTCGTAGCCCAGGTCGGCAATCAGGCGCTGCATATCGGCCACGCTCATCCGAAAGCTCGCCCCGGCCTGGGAGACCACGTTTTCCTCCAGCATGATGCTGCCGAGGTCGTTGGCCCCGAACTTCAAGGCCACCTGGCCGAGGGCCTGCCCCTGCGTCACCCAGGAACTCTGCACGTTGGGAAAATTGTCCAAATAGATGCGGGCCAGGGCCTGGGTGCGCAAGTAGTCCTGCGCGCCGACGGTGGGCGCCCGCAGGCGGGTATGCTCCGCCTGGAAGGTCCACCCGATGAAAGCGGTGAACCCTTTGCTCTTGTCCTGCTGGGCGCGCACGCGCTCCAGATGCTCGACACGGTCCGCCAGCGTCTCCACGTGGCCAAACATCATCGTGGCCGAGGAATTCAGACCGAGCCGGTGGGCCACGTCCATCACCTCGAGCCAATCCTCGCTCATCGCCTTGCGCGGCGAAATGCGCCGCCGGACGCGGTCCACGAGGATTTCGCCGCCGCCCCCGGGAATCGAGCCGAGCCCGGCGGCCCGGAAGTCGGCAATGATCCGCTCCAGCGGCTCCTGGAACACCTCGCGGAAGTGGACAAATTCGCTGGGGCTGAAGGCGTGAAGGTTGACCTGCGGAAACCGGCCCTTAAGGTGCGCGAGCAAGTCCAGATACCATTGCTTGGTCAGCTTGGGGTGATGCCCGCCCTGGAGCAGAATTTGGGTCCCCCCCAGCGCAATCGTCTCTTCGATCTTGCGGTCCAGTTCGTCGAGCGTGATGACGTAGGCCTCGGCGTCTTTTTCGGTGCGATAGAAGGCGCAGAACTTGCAATAGACGTTGCAGATGTTGGTGTAGTTGATGTTGCGGTCAACGATATAGGTGACGATTTCGTTGCCGCGCCCGCCGTAGGCCTCGGCTTTGGCCAGTTGCCGCCGCCGATCCGCCAGCGCCCCCAACTCCTCCAGCGGCAGGTGATAAAGCGCCAGCGCCTCGGCCTGGTCAATCCGCCGGCCATCCCAGGCCTTCTGCAGCAACTCGTCCAACCCGGCGTCGTAGATCACGCCGGCAACGTAGCGGAGGTTGGCCCTTAAGACAAGCGGCCCGCCTTGCTTACAGTCTTGTAACCAGCTATTCACCGGATACTTACAGGGTTTCCGGTGCGTTTCGCTTGCATTTCCGGCGGGGCCGGCCAAGGTATTCACATGCGCTTAGCCCGCAAGTTATTCACCACCCTGATCCCGCTTTTTGCCGCGGCCAGCTTGTTTGCCGCCGGCAAGGCCACGCAGGTCGTCCTGCTCGTCTGGGACGGCCTGCGCCCGGATTTTGTCACCGAGGAGAACACTCCCACCCTGGTTAAGCTGGCCCGCCAAGGGGTGACCTTTAAGAACCATCACCCCGTCTATATCAGCGCCACTGAAGTCAATGGCACCGCGCTGGCGACCGGCGTTTATCCCGGCCAAAGCGGGATCGTCGGCAACAAGGAATACCGGCCCGCCCTCGATGCCACCAAGCCGATTATGACCGCATCGCTGGCGGCCATCCGCAAGGCAGACGCGTTGACCGGCAACCATTACCTGGCTTTTCCCACCGTCGCCGAGATTCTCCACGCCCAGGGGCTGCGCACGGTGATTGCAGGAGCCAAACCCGTGGCCCTGCTCCACGACCGTTTCCCCCGCTCCGACGACCGCCAGGGGGTTGACTTGTTCGCCGGCAAAGTCCTGCCCGAGGCCCTCGCCGCGAAGCTCGCCGGCCAGTTGGGCCCATTCCCCGCCAAGGCAAAGTCCAGCCCCGAGCGCGATGCCTGGACGACCGAGGCGCTCACGGGGCCGCTGTGGGAGAAAGGGGTGCCGCCCTTTTCGGTGCTCTGGCTGAGCGAGCCCGATTCTTCGCAGCACCTGCACGGGCCGGGTTCGCCGGCGGCACTGGCCGCCATCAAGAGCGCGGACCAGAACCTGGCCCGCGTCCTGGCGGCGCTGGCACAAAAGGGCCTGCGCGAACAGACTGATATCATCGTCGTTTCCGACCATGGCTTTTCCACCGTCGCCCGGAACACCGATGTCGCCAAGGCCTTGAACGAGCATGGATTCCATGCTGGCCGGGAGTTTCCGGAGCCAGGCCCGCGCCAGGGCGACATCCTGGTGGTGGGCAACGGCGGTTCGGCCTTTCTTTACGTGACCGGCCACGAACCGGCCCTGGTCAAGAAGGTGGTTCACTTTCTGCAAGCGCAACCCTTTTGCGGGGTGGTCTTGACCCGGCAGCCTGTTGCGGGCGCCTTCAGTCTCGAGCAGGCCAGGCTCAACGCGGCCACGGCCCCGGATATCGTGTTGTCGCTGCGCTGGAACCGGGACCGGAACCAGCACGGCACGCCGGGCCAGCTCTGCTCCGACCAGAGCGACTACGGACCGGGCCAGGGCATGCACGGGAGCCTCAGCCCCTTTGACATGCACAACACCTGCGTCGCGGCCGGCCCCGATTTCCGCCACGGCGTGCTCGACGACCTGCCCACCGGCAACATCGATATTGCCCCCACCGTGCTTTGGCTCCTCGGCGTCCAACCCAGCCAGAAACAGTCCGGCCGCCTCCTCCGCGAGGCCCTGCTCCAACCACCAGCGCCCGCCCCCTCCCCCAAGTCCCATCACTTGGAGGCCAGCTATCGCGCCGAAAACTTCCTCTGGCGCCAATATCTCAATTACTCCACCGTCAACGGGGCGCTTTACCTCGACGAAGGCAATGGCCAGCAGGCGCCGCTGGGCGTGACCTGGGCAGGCCCCAGCATTTCCTCCCCATCCCAGTGATGAAGAATATTGTCTATTTTGACCTGGAGACGCAGAGGTCGGCCGAGGAGGTTGGCGGGTGGGACAACATCAGCCGGATGGGCATGAGCCTAGGAGTGACCTACAGCACGCAGCGGGGCGAGTACAGGATTTACGCCGAGAAGCAGGTGAACGACTTGATCGCCGATTTGCAGCGGGCGGACCTGGTGGTGGGCTTCAACAACCTGCGCTTTGACTACCAGGTGCTGTACGCCTACACGACCTTGGACCTGCGCCAGCTTCCCACGCTGGACCTGCTGGTGGAGCTGCACCACCAGTTGCAGCACCGCCTCTCACTCGAGGCCATCGCCACCGCTACCTTCGGCCTCGAAAAAACCGCCCAAGGCCTCCAGGCCATCCAATGGTACCGCCAGGGCAAGCTGCTCGAACTCGCCGAGTATTGCTGTTACGACGTGAAGCTCACCCGGCTCATCCATGAGTACGGCGTCCAGCACCGCCAGCTCCATTATCACAATCGCTTCGGCAAGAAGCTCACCGTGCCCGTCAACTGGTAGCCGCCCGGCAGTTCAGGCCTGCTCCCTCCCTTCGGCTCGCCCCGGTCGTCCTGTGGTGACCTCCCACCGCGCCCTCAACATCCTGGGCTGGCATCTGCGAAAGCCGCATCCTGAGTTCCAGGCCCCGCCGGGAGCCGCCAATCCTCATTCCCGCCAATGAGTATTCACCGCCAGCCCCGCCTTGAATCGGCCGCCGCAGCGGCTTACGTTGGTTCGCGTTGATTGAATTTTCACCAGTTAGGTTCCTGACGTTATGAGTCCGGTTAAAGATTACATGGACGTGATGCAAAACATCGAAGCCGCGGTGGTGGCGCTATGGCGCGCCCATCCCACCATGACCAATTATACTGCCATGCGGGCCTACGATGCGGCCATCGCCCACTATGCCGCCCTCGCCCGTCAACACACGCCCAAGCCGGCCAATCTGAGCGGCCTGGATGCAGCCTTGTTCCAAGCCGTCAAGGGCGTATCTGATTGGCGGCTGGGGCTGGTCAAACACGCGGACCGGCCCGAAGTCTCGCCGCTGCCGCCCGAAGACATGGTCGCCTGCCTGCGGAAACTCCGCAAATCAGTGGACCTGTGGACCGAGCGAGGCGGCCGGCAAGGCTACCTGGAGTACATCGTGAAATACCTGCCTTGAGCAAGTGCGGAGGGCGGAACGCGGAATGCCGCCCCATTTTTTCTTCTGTTCCAGCAGCCAGGAAACTGGCAAAAGAGTGCCGGCAGAACGATTAATTCCAACACGAATTGGAACAAATGCCATCGCCATGAAAACGCCGTTCTCCTTTCAGTTGACAGTCCTGCTGGCCTTGAGCCTGGGGGCCTGGGTTGGCCGGACGGGTTGCGCAGCCGACCTCTACCTCGCGCCCAATGGCAATGACCTCAATCCTGGCACACGAGCGCAGCCCTTCGCGACCCTCGAACGGGCCCGCGCCGAAGTCCGCCGCCTCAGCCAGGCCGGCGCCGTCACGGTTTGGCTGCGCGGCGGCGATTACCTCCGCACCAACGCCTTCGAACTGGCCGCTGCCGACTCAGGCTCGCCGGCAGCGCCCGTGGTTTGGCGGGGCTGCCCGGGGGAAACGGCGCGCCTGCTCGGTGGCCGGAAGCTCGCCGGCTTCGCAAAGGTCAGCGACCCTGCCATCCTGGCGCGGCTTAGCGAGGCGGCGCGCGGGCGCGTGGTGCAGGTCGACCTCCGGCAGCTTGGCATCACCGATTTCGGCGAGATGAAATCGCGCGGCTTTGGCCGGCCGCAGACCCCGGCGCACTGCGAATTGTTTTGCGGCGGCAAACCCATGACGCTGGCGCGCTGGCCCAACGAAGGGGCCTGGGCCGAGCTCGCCGGGTTCCCGGAGACTGGCGGCCAGAACGATGGCCACGGCGGCAGCATCGGCGCCCTGGAAGGCGGCTTCTTCTACCACGGCGACCGCCCGCGCGGCTGGAAGGAGACCGGCGATTGCTGGGTGCACGGCTACTGGGCCTGGGACTGGGCCAACTCGTATGAGCGCGTGGCCGCCCTCGACCTCGAACGCCGCCTCATCCGCACCGCGGCGCCGCATGGGATTTATGGCTTCCGCAAAGGACAGCGCTTTTATTTCCTCAATCTGCTGGAGGAACTCGACCAGCCGGGCGAGTGGTTTCTCGACCGGAAAAGCGGCCTCCTTTACTTCTGGCCGCCGGCCGCGGCCCCGGAGCCGGACCGCCCGGCCGCCGCTCCGCCCGCAACCGCCGGCCCCGCCCAAGGCCTCGAAATAACTCAGGAAGTCCTGCTTTCTCTCCTCAGCCAGCCGCTGCTCAAGCTGACCGACCTCGCCCATGTCACTTTCTGCGGTCTGGTCCTGGAGGCGGCGCGCGGCAACGCCGTCGAGATTCGCGCCGGCGCCAGCAACCGCATCGCCGGCTGCCTGCTCCGCAACCTGGGGAACTCCGGCGTGGTCATCGAGGGCGGCACCGGCCATGGCGTCGTGAGCTGCGACGTGTTCGACACCGGCGACGGCGGCGTGTCCCTCCGCGGCGGGGACCGCCGGACACTCACGCCCGGCGGCCATTTTGTCGAGAACTGCCATTTCGCCCGCCAGGGCCGCTGGTCCAAGTGCTACGTGCCGGCCATCCTGCTGGACGGAGTCGGCCTGCGCGCCTCGCACAACCTCATCCACGACCACCCCCATTGCGCCATCCTCTTCAACGGCAACGACCACCTCATCGAGGCCAACGAAATCCATCACATCGCCCTCGAAACCGGCGACGTGGGCGCCATTTACACCGGCCGCGATTACACCTACCGCGGCAATCGCATCCGGCACAATTTCATTCACCATACCGGCGGCGTCGGGATGGGTTCGATGGGCGTCTATATGGACGACTGTGTGAGCGGCGCGGAGATTTTCGGGAACGTCTTTTACCGCGTCCAACGGGCCGTGTTCCTCGGCGGCGGCCGCGACCACCAGGTCCTCAATAACGTCTTTGTGGACTGCAACCCCGCCGTGGCGCTCGATGGGCGGGGCCTGGACAAATCCCCGGTCTGGCGCCAGATGGTGGACCAAACCATGCGCCGGAGTTTGGCCCAGGCCCCGCTCGAACTCTACCGCGCCCGCTATCCGGCGCTCAAAACCCTCGACCGCTACTACGGTCCCCCGGCCGGACCGGCCATCGCAGGCGACGCCTTTCAAGGCCTGCCGCCCGAGGGCAACGTCGTCGCCCGCAACATCTGCCTGGGCCAGTGGCTGACCGTCTCCTGGCACGCCCGGCCGGAGATGCTGCGCCTCGAGGATAACCTGACCAACGCCGAACCAGGTTTCGTGGCCGCCCCGGCCGAGCCGCTCCGGCCCGCGGACTTCGACCTCAAACCCGACTCCCCGGCCTGGAAGCTGGGCTTTGAAAAAATCCCGCTCCAAGACATCGGCCTGCGGCACGACGAACTCCGAGCCGCCCTGCCGGGAAGCTAGCTGGATTTTCTCCTTGCCGGCCGCAAGATTCTCTTGCAGGCTTCGGGCGCACTTTCCAAAACACAAACTTATGAGCGCGCCACGCAACAACTATCCAAAGCTCCACAACGCCATGTGGCCGGGCCTGGTCGGCAAAGGCAGTCCGGGCGCCGAACCCGTCATTGACCTCGACACCATGCTCGATTTGACCGCCAAGGCCGAGGTCGAGGGCACCCGCTTCGACGGCCTCGACCTCTTTCTTTTCGACCCGCACATCAACATCGATAGCGACGACGATGCCCTGAAACGCCTGGCCGACAAAGTCCGCGCCCGGGGTTTCGTGGTCGGCTCCGTCGTCGCCCCGGTTTGGACGCCCACGGGCGGCGGCCCCGCCATCGGCAGCGACGAGGACCGCAAACGATTCGTCGCTCAAGTGCGCAAGGCCTGCCGCCTCGGCCAAAAGCTGCGCGAACTGGGAGTCCGTCCTTACGGGGTGGTGCGCATCGATTCGGCCTGCGGCGTGGCCGATTGGGCAAAGGACCCGCCGGCCAACCAGGAAAAAATCGCGCAGACCTTCAAAGAGGCCTGCCTTGTGGCCGAGGATTTCGGCGAGCGCCTGGCGGCCGAAGGCGAGATCTGCTGGGGCGGCATGCATAGCTGGAAAAAGATGCTGGGCCTGCTGGAGCGGGTGAACCGGCCCCAAACCCTCGGCTTCCAGGCCGACATGGCCCACACGCTCCTTTATCTCCTGGGCTACAACGCCCCGGAAGATGCCATCCTCCCGCCGGCCTGGGATTGGTCTGACCCCACTCGCCTCGACGCCGCCATGCAAACCCTCACGACCGCGCTCCGGCCCTGGACCATCGACTTCCACGTGGCCCAGAATGACGCCACCGTCCACGGCTCGGGCACGCACGATAAGACCGGCCACCACTGCCTGCCCGACGACCCCAACGGCAAGCTCAGCATTGCCCGCCACGCCGGCTATTGGCTGCGCGGCCAGGACGGCCAGCCCACCAAGGCCTTCCGCCACATCTGCTGGGATGGTTGCATGTTCCCCAACTCGGTCATGAGGCAGCAGGAAACCTGGAACAACATCCTCCGAACCATGATCGCTGTGCGCCAGGCGCACGGCTGGCACGAAGAACCCGCCCCCGCCACACCCCGCCGCCGCAAACACCGGCCCTGAAGGATTCTCCTTGAACCGGGCGGCACTCTGCGGCACATTGCCCGCTGCCAGGGCCCATGGAATGTGGACTTACGAACCCCGCCAGGGCCGGAAGGCAGCAACGGCAGTCTGCTCCGCATCTGCCGTGGTCACCCTGGCATCCGAATTGGCGATTTACGATTTTGGTTTTACGTCGCCTGGCCAGGGTGCGACACTGCCCCGGCGCGCAAATCGTAAAGCGCAAATCGTAAACTCAATGTCCTATCAAGTCATAGCCCGGAAGTATCGCCCGCAACGGTTCGAGGAGGTGGTGGGACAGGAGCACGTCACTCAGACCCTCGCGCACGCCGTCGCACAGAACCGCATCGCCCACGCTTACCTGTTTTGCGGGCCGCACGGTACCGGCAAGACCACCATCGCCCGCATCTTTGCCAAGTGCCTCAATGCCACCGGCGGGCCAAAGGTCGATTTCGACGACCACGACCCCCGCTGCCGCGAAATCACCGAGGGCCGCTCCCTCGATGTGCTCGAGATCGACGCCGCCAGCAACCGCGGTATCGATGAAATCCGCGGCCTGCGCGACACCGTCAAGTACGCCCCGGCCGCCTCCAAGTTCAAAGTCTATATCATCGACGAAGTCCACATGCTCACCAAGGAGGCCTTCAACGCCCTGCTCAAGACCCTGGAAGAGCCCCCCGCCCATGTGAAGTTCATGTTTGCCACCACCGAACCGGAGAAGGTCTTGCCCACCATCCTGTCGCGCTGCCAGCGCTTCGACCTGCGCCGCATCCCGGCCGCGCTCATCGTCAAGCACCTGGCCGACATCGCCCGGCAGGAGAAGGTCACCGTCCATCCGGCGGCCCTTTACGCCATGGCCCGCGGCGCCGAAGGGGCCATGCGCGATGCCCAATCCGCCCTCGACCAGTTGATCAGCTTCTGCGGCGACAAGATCGAGGAGGCCGACGTGCTGGCCATGTTCGGCCTCACGGCCCACAAGCAGCTCCTGGACCTTGCCCGCGCCGTCCTGGCGGGCGAAGTCGAAAGCGCCCTCCGGCAGTTGCATGACCTGGCCGCTCATGGCCAGGACCTGGGCCGCCTGCTCGCCGACTTGCTCAACCATTTCCGCAACCTGCTCATCTTCCAGGTCTCCCGCGGCGACCTGAACCTCCTGGAAGTGACCGAGGCGGAAGCCGCCGCCCTGGCCGACCAAGCCAAGCTGGCCACCACCGAAGGACTGACCCGCATCCTCGAGGTGCTGGGCGACGCCGACCTGCGCCTGCGCGAGACCACCTCCAAGATGATTCTGCTCGAAGTCGCCTTGCTCAAGGCCATCGAGGCCCGCAATGCGGTCAGCCTCGACGCCCTCCTCAAACAACTCCAGGGCCTGCGGGCCGAACCAGGCCGCGGCCGCCTCGTCAGCCTCCCGACACCCACGCCCATCCCAGCCCCGGCCTCCGCCCCGAAGCCATTCCCGGCCGAGACCGGGCCGAGCGTGGCGCCGGCCGCTTACCCGGCCGCACCGGAGCCGGCGCCCGCCGCGGCCGCCCAGATGCGTGAGCAGCATGCCCCGGCTCCGCCCGCGCCCGCGGGGGAGCTCCCCCAGTTATGGGCCAGGCTGCTCGAGGCCGTCGGCCGCGCCAGCCCCTTCACGCGCACCTACCTGCTCGAAGCGCACCCCGTTTCGTTCACCAAGAACCTGTTCACCATCGGCTTCGACCCCGAATTTCAAGACCGCATGAGCCTGGTGGACAACGCGCGCAGCCATTCCCTGCTCCAAACCAAACTGCTCGAATTGGGCTTTCCCAATGTCCAGTTCAAATTTATCCAGGCCGACGCCCCGGAGCGCCAGGCCGCCGCGCCCCAGCCGCCGCCCAAAACCCCAGCCGCCCCCGCCAACCAAAAACTGGCCCCTGTCCCCTTCAGCAAGGAGGATTTCAAGAACGACCCCCTCATCCAGAAGGCCCTCGAACTCTTTAAAGGCCAAATCGTTGAAGTCCGCGCCTGACCCTGCGCCAACCCCGCTCCCCTCTTCCGCTCTTTTAACTTTCTTAACTCATTCAACTCCTTCGTTGCGCTATGTCTAGCATCGGCAAACTCGTCAAACAGGCTGCGCGCATGCAGCAGCAGGTGGAACAAATCCAGGCCGACCTCGCCCGCCGCACCGTCGAGGCCACCAGCGGCGGCGGCGCCGTCAGGGTCCTCGCCAAGTGCGACGGCTCCCTGGCCTCGATCAAAATCGACCCGCAGGCCATCAACCCCGCCGACGCCCAATTGCTCGAAGACATGGTCCTGACAGCGGTCAACCAAGCCCTCGGTCAAGCCAAGGAAATCTCCTCTGTGGAAATGAACAAGGTCACTGCCGGTTTTAACTTGCCAGGGCTAGTGTGAAAGACGTTGACCACATGCCCGCCTTGCCCGAACCAATCACGTCGCTCATCGGCGCGCTGAGCCGGCTGCCCGGCGTCGGGCCGCGTTCGGCCGAGCGCATCGCCTTGCACCTGGTCCAAGCTCAGGCCGGGGCCGTCAAGCAACTGGCCGATACCATCGTCAACGCCCGTGAGCGCGTCCGGTTTTGCGAAATCTGCGGCGCCCTTACCGAACCATCGCCCTGCGCCCTCTGCACCGACCCCCGTCGCGAGGCTTCCTTGGTTTGCGTCGTCGAGCGGCCGGTGGACATCCTCAGCGTTGAAAAATCCGGGACCTTTCGCGGCAAGTACCATGTCCTGGGCGGCAACATCTCCCCGCTCAACGGCGTTCAGCCCGAAGACCTCCGTATCGCCGAGCTGGAGCACCGCCTCGGACGCGAGCCAATCCAGGAGGTCGTCATTGCCCTCGGCACCGACGTCGAGGGCGACGCGACGAGCTTTTACCTGGCCAAGCGGCTGGCGCATCCGGGACTCAAGATCACCCGCATCGCCCACGGCCTGCCGGCGGGCTCCGGCCTAGAGTTCGCCGACCAACTCACCCTGAGCCGCGCCCTGGAGGGGCGCCGCGAGATGTAGGCCAGGGGCAAAACCCGTTAGCGCCCGTGCAAAAACAAATTCCGATTTTCTCCAACCCGGAGGGTTGGTAGAAAGTAGCCGGTGGTCGTTCAGGGTAAAGGGGGAACGACCACCGGGCTCCCGATTCCGAATCGGGACTGGCGGTCGCACCC